>Ga0214917_10000855_pt1 | contig 39667 bp, 40 predicted proteins | sample LL_1208_BB_MetaG_FD_177983 | JGI IMG/M metagenome (GOLD analysis project Ga0214917, IMG submission 177983) | Freshwater microbial communities from Lake Lanier, Atlanta, Georgia, United States - LL_1208_BB | ecosystem: Environmental > Aquatic > Freshwater > Lake | place: USA: Georgia | collected... | reverse complement strand
GTGGCCGGGCTGACCTCCCTGCTCGAGCCGGTGATGATCGTTATGCTCGCCTTGGTGGTCGGAACGATCGTCGTCGCGCTCTTCCTTCCGCTCATCACCATCATCCAAGACCTGACCGGCGGCGCGTAGCCCCGGGCTTCTTCCCGTCATGTTGGAGGTGGTGGTTTGCCGATACGGGGAGGATCTGGCCTGGACCCGGAATCTTCCCCGCGGAGTTACCCTTACGATCTACGACAAAACTCCCCTCCCTCAACCCCCTTGGCCCGATTCCATTCCCCTTCCGAATCATGGCCGGGACGACTATGTCTGGCTGCATCACCTGGTGGAACGGTACGACACCTTGGCCGAGGTCACGGTCTTTGCGCAGGGCCGTCCGTTTGACCACGCTCCGGATCTTCACCGGGTGATCCGACGGTTTGCAAAAGCCGAGGAACCCATGCCGGATTTCGCATGGCTTGGGTTTCTTTGGGAGACGGATGATTCCCGGGGCCGACCTTCGTTCGTCACTTGGACAAAAAATCCGGAACGCCGGGAACTCAATCTGGAAGGATTTTTTCAGGCCCTCTGGCAAGAACCGGCACCCGAGAAGGTGCGGTATGTCGGAGGAAGTCAGTTTGCCCTTTCCCGAGAAACCGCACACCGGCGACCCATGTCATTTTACGAGCGGGCGCTTGAAATCTCGCGAACCTTTCCGGACGCCGCCCATGCGTTTGAACGGACATGGGACCGGATTTTTCTCGCCCCCCCACTGGATCCGGCGCTCTTTGGTCCGGAGGGTTACCGTTTGCTCAAGCCTGTTCGGCCGAAAAACAGACCGTCGCCTCCCGCCTAGGGCTGGGGAACTTCTTCCGGCGGAGCCTTGGCTCCGATCCGGCTTTGGAGGGTGGAAAGCCGCTCCCGCATGGAAGACGGAAGCATGACCACCCCTCCTTGAATGGAGACTTCTCCTTCCTGATTTCTTTTCAGGGTGGGCTTGTCCGTCCCCTCTTGCCGGGTTTCTTCCCGGAGCATGCGACCATCAGAGTTCACCACCGTGATCCGGTGAGTATTGGCGGCCGAGGCATGAAGAATGTGCAGGCGGTTTTCGGCATCGAATTCCGCCGTGGGTTTTCCCAGGGGCAGATAGGGTCCCAATCGGTAGGTTGGATAGACCATGTTTCGTCCGGGAACTTCCACCCGGAGATAAAGAGCCACATTAGGGTCTTCATAAAATTTCAGCAGAGAATAAATGCGACGGTCCGGCCCATCCCCACGGGGAGAGCTCCAGATCACCTCACCTTTGCCGATCAGAAAATTCAACGGCTCGGTTAAAAGAGTTTCACCCGACGGTAGATGGATCGAGGCCCGCGCCTTATACCCACCCGTTTCCCGAACCAGATAATAGGGGGCCAAATCGACAGAGACGGAGGTAGATTCTCCGGGTTTGAGCGTTTTCTCGGGAGGAGTTAGGAGGCGTTCCGGTTTGATCAAAAGCCCATCGAGCGATTGGACGATCATTTCCAGCCACGGCGGGTTCTGGTCCGACGTCAGGACCAGTTCGTTCGCACCGATGTTTTTAACGTGGACGGTGAAAGGGATTGACGAATATTGAAGATAGGCTGGTTTCGGAGTCTCCAACCGGGCGTCCACCTGCGCCTGTCCCGCGGAAGCCGCGAGAATCAACACCAGCCCAACTCGAGTGGAAAAGTGGAACATGCAGAGGGGAATATGAATCCCAGACAACCCCCTCGGCAAGAGGGAAGACAAATTCCCAGTGCTTCCGGAGGGAATGGGGTTAGGCGGAAAGGAGCGCCGGCTCCGCAAAAGGAGCTGGAGCTTCGTTAAGATCCTGATGCGTGCGACTCTCACGAAGGGCTGCTTTCAACGCTTTTTTCCAAGTTCCGAAAAAATGCTTTTTGCAGGCGGCTGCAAAGAGGGACGGGTTCGCCCGTTTGACTTCCGGGGTGATCAGTTTCACCCCCTGCTTCTGCAGATCAAGAATTCCCTCGACGAGGGATTCCCGAGTCCAGCGCTTGCGCCGGCGGATATCCGCATAATTGATGCCCGCATTTTCTAGCGCCCGCCCCCAGTTTCCGAAGCGACGCCGAGCCGTGGCGATGAGGCGATTCGAAGATTCGTCCATCGACTTCGAGCTTAGATCTGCCCCCTCCATTTTGAGCCGGCGAATTTCGTCCAAAATGCCTTCCTCGTCCCAACTGCGGTACCGGTAAATTTCTTCCGAAGCCAGCCCGGCAGCTTCGAGGGCGGCTCGCCAGTTGCCAAAATATTTGGGCCGGATGGCGGCGTAGACCATGGCATTGTGTTGGCTGAGCGCCATGGAACGAAAGGAAAGATCAAAGCCCTGTGAGGCGAGGTTGCGGATTTCCTCCACGATCACCTCTTTGGACCATTTACGGTATTTGCGCACTTCTTCGTACTGAATCCCGGTCACTTCCAAGGCCTTCTGCCAACTTCCAAAATAGCGGATGGAAGCGGCCAGCAATTCCTGAAAATTCTGACGGACATGGTTCGCGTAAAGAGGCTCCCCTTTTTCTTTCCACTGGCGGATTTCCACCATGACACGATCCGAGGACCAACGAAGGTTTTTGCGTGATCTGATTTGCATAGATCACATTACTAGCCTACAGAACACCTTTGTCAAGTTACGTAAAATTTTCTTGTTCTTAAATAATTGGTATAGATGGGTTTATGCTTTATTCGCCCCGGATAAGCCTGTCGGATAAAGATTTTGGAAGGCCTGCTTGGATGACTTTTTGAGAAGCCTTCTCGACATCGTATCCCACCCTCCTCAGGTGGACGTTCTGATCCATGGAATCATAAATCACATAAGAAGCCCTCCAGTCCCCATCCCGGGGTTGCCCCACCGATCCGACGTTGAAAAGGAATTTTCGGGGCACCTTTAATCTTTCCGGATGGACGTCCACGTTTCGGAATTCAATCGGACGCACCTCTTTTTCCTGAAGGAAAGCAGCCGGACGATGGGTATGACCAAGAAAGCAGAGGCTGGTTTTTTGATAGAAAAAACTCGTCTGGGCTTCCAACCGGGTCGATATGTAGGCCCAATTTTCTGGACCGTCCAAAGTGGCATGCACCAAGGTCAGCATATCGTCCAGATGAACCAAGGGGAGACGACGAAGATAGTTCAACTGTCCGGGATTCAGATTTTTGCGGGAAAAAGAAAGGGCGGCTTGGGCATCTTTGGAAAAAGCGGGCGGATTTTGGGCATAGGTCACCAGATCGTCATGGTTTCCACGTACCACCGGACACCCCAAAGCCCGGACCACTTCCAGACACTCGGAAGGATTTGCATTGTAGCCGACCAGATCCCCGATGCAGAGCGGGTGGGTGACATCCTGATCCTCCATGTCGGCCAGAACCGCCTCGAGTGCCTCCAGATTCCCATGCACATCCCCGAAAATCCCGTATTTCATTTTTTCTTCCCCAGACTTGGACCGTCCAATTTTTTTTCCAGCCGCTGGATTTCCCGATCCACCACCTCAGGCTTTCGAGCAGGATCTGGACGGGCTCCCATGTCGGCCCGGAGCTCCCGAAAGTAATCCAACGCCCCGCGCTCATCTCCCGCCTTGTCGAGGGCATACCCCACAAATCTTTCCAGATAGAGAGGAGCATCTCCTTTCTTCAACGCCTCACGGTAACAATCGGCCGCCGCCTGATAATCACCCAGTCTTTGCCAATAAAGATCCCCCAGTCTTTGGAAGAGGAGGGATTTTTCCGGCACCGCTTTGGTCCCCCTCTCCAGCAGATCTCTCCCCGCCTCGACCCAACGCCGAGCTTCGATTCTTCGCCGGGTTTCATTTGGTTCCTTGCTGTAATTTTCCGCCGCCACCGCCGCATTCCACGCCAGATGCCAAGCGGCTGTGTCCCAAAATACCGCTGCCCGCGGTTGGAGCACCGTCGCCAGCTCAAAATCCGTTCGCACTCTGACCCATTCCTGCTTTTCCCAGGCGCTGTGCGCTTGCAGCACAAGGGCATTCGCCGCCAATCCACGAAACCCTCCCAAAGCCGCCAATGCCAGCCCCTGCCCCACTTTCTCCCGAATGGCGACGGCCGTTGGACCGGTGAATCCGTAGGAGGCTTTTCTCTGCTCCTGAGTCATCGCCCTTTCCCAAGGCACCTTGATCCCACCCCAAATCAGGAACAGGGCCGAAACCGCCCCCCAAGCAAAGATCGGCTTCAGATGTCCCGCCCCTCAAAAACCACCGCGGAAGCCGTCAGAAGAATGATCACATACACCACAGAATATCCCACCACCCCGAGGGTGGAATGCCATGCCACCATGTTCCCCGTCACGATTTCATCGATCAGGTTGTAGAGATTGAAATCAGGAACTAGAAACGACACGGTGGCCAGAAACAGACGAACTACCCCATGGGCCGCTTCCCCTGTTTCCAACCACTGCTCACGCGCCACGGACTGCAGGTGACCGATGAGATAAACCATCAACGTCATCGCAATGACAAATGTCGTGGAGGTTGCCACCGTGCTGAAAAAAACCGCGATGGCCGCCACCACCACCAGTTTGACTCCGATCAGCAGCCCGGCCTGGACCAGCCTTGGATCCATCGCCTCGGACCAGATAGCAGCGGAGTCGGCCCCCTCGCCTCCTATCAACTGAAGCCCCTTCCACCCTAACAATCCCCAAACGGCCAAAGCCATGATCCCGACCATTCCCGCCAACAACCCTGCCAATCCCAAAAATTTTCCGGCAATGAATTCCCAGCGCCTCAACGGCCGGCAGAGTGCCGTTAAGATCGTCCTGCGCTCGATCTCACCGGGAATCAACTGAGCCGCACCCAATAGCCCTACCAACAATCCAGTCAGGCTGATGGCTGCATAACTAAGGTCTTTCAAAAATTTAAACTGCTCCTGAAACGAAAATTCCGCGAAATAACTGGCTCCCCCTAAGAGAACGAGCGCAAAAATCAAAAGGACGGCAAATACCTTCTGCCGCACCGCCTCCAAAAATGTGTTTTGTGCTACCGCCAAAATCCGCCGAAGACATCCCCTCATCGCTTTTTCTCCTCCGGCAGGCTACGCAGAAAATAATCTTCCAGCCTTTCTCGTGGCGCGCCCTCCCCCACCACCCGACCTCCCCGTTTTTCGACCCAAGCCCTCATCTCTTTTCGATCGTTCTCCGGTAGTCCCTCCACTTTGATTTCCCATTCGTTCCTCCGAGTCAGCAGCTCATCCAACCGCCCCTCCCGCAGTTTTTGTCCGCGATGGAGAATGATTACCCGGTCCGCCACATCCTCCACCTGCTCAAGAAGATGGCTCGAGAAAAGAACCGTTTTGCCCCGTTGCTTCAATTCAAGGATCAGATCCCGGATCTCCCTTGATCCCGCCGGATCCACCCCTGCCGTCGGTTCATCCAACATGAGAATTTCCGGATCCCCCACCAATGCCCCCGCCAACCCGGCCCGCTGCAACATTCCCTTGGAGTAGGTCCGCAAACGCCGGTGCCCCGCCTCCCCCCCCAACCGGACCAGATCCAACAATTCCCGGATCCTTCGTTCGAGCGAGGCTCCCCCCATCCCGCTTAATTTTCCGTAGTAGCGGATTAACTCCGCCCCACTCAAAAAATTCGGAAAGTAGGGGTTTTCCGGAAGAAAACCGATCTGCCTTCGTGCCGCCATTGTCCCCGCCCGGTAGCCGCAAACCTCCGCCTGCCCGGACGTGGGCCTCAACAATCCCAAAATCATTTTCATCGCCGTGCTCTTCCCGCTCCCATTCGGGCCCAACAGACCAAAGACCTCTCCCGGTTTGACCTCCATCTCCAACCCTTCCACAGCGAGCACGCGCCCACGGAACCAACCCACGGGGAATTCCTTCCGCAACCCGCGGGTCTGCACAGCTGGCGTCATTGGATTTGAAACCCCTTCTTCCCTGCCGTGGGTGTCACCTCCTCACTCAATGTCTCTCGTATAAACCCGGCCAAATGACTTTCCCCGATCTCCTTCTCCATCGCCTCGACCTCTTCACGGTCTCCCTGAAGCAGAACCTCGACTCGGCCATCCGGTAAGTTCGTCGCTGCTCCTGCCACGGCATAGCCCTCGGCAATCTGGCGGACGCTGTATCGAAAACCCACGCCCTGCACTTTGCCTTTGTAACAAATCCGTTTCGCCATCATCTCTGGCATATTGCCCACAGCTCAAACTTTCTTCAACCCCCTCCCATGGCAGGCCGGGCCAAGGCCCGGCCTCAAAAAAACCCTTCGCTCTTTTCTTCTTTTTTCTGGAAACTGATCCCGCATGCCTGTTTCCCCCCTTGCCCTTTCGACCTGCTGGCACGCCGACCGCACGACTGATGGAGCCGCCCTCCTCCGACAGGCCGCCGATCTTGGTTTCTCCTCCGTGGAACTCAGTCACAACACGCGCTTCAATCTTTGGCCCGGCATTCTTGCAGAGCGCCAATCTATCAAGGCCCCCCGAATCGATGTCCTCCACAATTTTTGTCCCGTGCCGGTCGAACTCCTCCGCCCCCACCCGAATGCTTACGAGTTTTCCGATCCCCGCCCCGCCGCCCGCCGCCTTGCGGAGCGCCACTCCATCGCCACCTTGGAAGCCGCTGCCACCGTCGGAGCCCGCTTCGTGGTCCTCCATCTCGGTTCCGCCGGTCCACGCCACATTGCGGATCCGCTCGAATCCCTTGCCCTCCAAGGCCAACTCGGCACCCGGACCTTCGTACGGCAAAAGATCTCGACCATCCGCACACTGGAAAAGGCCTTCCACGAAACCTGGCCAAGAGTGGAGGAGATTCTTCTCCGTCTCGGCGAAAAGGCCTCCTCCCTCGGGCTCCGACTCGGCCTTGAGTGTCGCGAGGATCCCCGGGAAATTCCTCCGGACGACTTCTGGGATTTCCTTCTCGCCCGGTTGCCCGCCCCCACCTTTGGCTACTGGCACGACTTTGGCCACGCTGCAGGCAAACATTGGCTCGGCTTTCTGGATCATGCCCAGCATCTCCGCCGCCTTGCCCCTCGGATCATCGGGGTTCACCTCCACGACTATCACCCGGAAAAAGGAGACCACCTCCCACTGGGACATGGATCGATTCCTTTCCGGGACCTTCTCCCCCTCATTCCGTCCGAGACCCACTTTTCACTCGAACTATCTCCGGATGTGTCCGCGGACGATGTTCGTGCCAGCCTCTCATGGTGGAATCAAAACCGCATCTCCCCATCCTAAAGCGCCTGTCCCCTTGGATCCGTATCGGGGTCACCCTCGGGTTCCTCGGCTTCTTGGCCGGAAAGGTAAACTGGCCGGACCTCGCACAACGCTTCACCTCCGCCCATCCCGGGTGGCTGATTGCCGCTTTTCTCGTCTCCCTTCTCTCCATCTGCCTTTGTGGCACCCGCTTCTGGCTCCTCCTTCGCCTGCAAAAGATCCATCTCCCTTATTTCCGGACCATTCATCTCACTTTTGTCGGTTTCTTTTTTAATCTCTTTCTCATCGGCTCCACCGGTGGGGACGCTATCCGTCTCTACTACCTTCTTCGCTGGTTCCCTGAACAGAAAACCCGGGCCACTCTTTCCATTCTCCTCGATCGCGTCTTCGGCGTGGCCGCCCTTTTTGGCCTCGCCCTTCTTTTTCTTCCCGGGACGACAGACCGCCTACGGGCCGATCCCGCCTTCCTGCCCCTTGCTCAAGCTCTGCCTTGGCTCGGTCCCTTGGGCGCCGTACTTCTGTTTCTGGCTTTCCTTCTGCCGGGCTTTCTTCCGCATCTTCCCCTTCCAGAAAAAATCCCCGGCCGCGCCGTCATTCTCGACCTCCTTCACGGAATTCATGACACAGCCCAAGGGGGCTGGAACACCGTTGCCCTTGTGGGGGTCGCCCTGTGCGTCCATCTGACGAGTTTTTCCGCAGCCACTCTTCTCGCACACTCTCTCGATCTGCCTATCAACTACTCCCTGGCCGGTCTGATCGTCGTTCTCATCTTCAGTGCCTCCGCTCTCCCCATCAGCGTCAGCGGTCACGGAGTCCGGGAAGGGGTCATGGTCTTTCTTTTTGCCCATCTCGGCCTCGGCGCCGGCCCGGAACCCGCAATCGCTTATTCCCTCCTTCTTTACGGAATCGGACTTTTCTGGAGTCTATTGGGCGGACTCGCCTACCTGACGTTGAGGTCTCCGAAAAAACAAACATGATCCGTCATCCCCAAGCCGAATCGATTGTCCGGCAACTGGTCCAAGCCGGCCATGTCGCGGTTTACGCCGGCGGTTGCGTGCGAGACGCCTTGCTGGAACGCGCATATCCCGATGTCGACATCGCCACCTCCGCCACACCCGACCAAGTCCAGACCCTGTTCCCCAAAGCCTCCGACCCGCAGGGCAAGGCCTTCGGTGTCATCCGCCTGCGCATGGACGAGCATGTTTTTGAAATTGCCACATTCCGGGTCGACGGCCCTTATCTCGACGGGCGGCGCCCGTCTTCCGTCACCTTCACCACCGCCGAAGAAGACGCCCGGCGAAGGGACTTCACCGTGAATGGAATGTTTTTTGATCCACTCAAAAACGAAGTCCTCGACTATGTCCAAGGTCGCGCGGATCTCGCCGACAAAACCATCCGCGCGATCGGCGACCCCGTCGCCCGTTTTACGGAAGACCGCCTTCGCCTCTTCCGGGCTCTCCGCTTTGCCGTGCAACTCGGCTTCGAAATTGAATCTTCCACATGGGGAGCCCTCGTTTCCCTCGCTCCTGAATCGAAAGTGATCTCCCCTGAAAGGGTGCGGGACGAATTGGTGAAAATTTTTATCAGCCCCAACCCCGCCCGCGGCCTGGACCTGATGCATGATTCCGGACTTCTGGCCATCTGGATTCCCGAGCTTCTTGAAATGCGCGGATGCGCCCAATCCCCCGAACACCACCCCGAAGGCGATGTCTGGGTCCACACCCGCCTGCTGCTCGCCCACCTCAAAAACCCCTCTCCCGTCCTCGCCTTCTCAGCCCTCCTCCATGATGTCGGAAAACCCCGTACCTCCAAAACCGAATCCAACGGCCGAATCCGTTTTTTCGGCCATGAAGGAGTCGGCGCCCGCATGGCGGAGGAGATTCTTCGCCGCCTCCGTTTTTCCAACGATGACATCGGCGCCATCACCGCCTGCATCGCCAACCATATGGCCTTCAAGGACGCTCCCCACATGCGGGTCAGCACCCTGAAACGGATGCTCGCCCGTCCGACATTTTCCGAAGAACTGGAACTTCACCGGATCGATTGCACCTCCAGCCACGGGCAGCTGGATATTCATGCCTTTTTGCAGGACAAACTTTCCGAGTTCTCCCAAGAGGAAATCAAGCCCAAGCCCCTCGTCACCGGCCACGACCTGCAGGAACTGGGGGCCAAGCCCGGCCCGGCCATGGGAAAAATCCTCCATCAGCTGATGGACGAACAGCTCGAAGGAAAAATCGCCGACCGTGCTGGCGCCCTGACCCGGGCAAAAGAATTGTTAAGCTAGCGCCTCTCGGCTCAGGCGTGGGCTACAAAGGCCTCGTACACCTCGTCCGGAATGTCCAACAGCTTGTAATCCGCCGAAGACACAAAAATCAGCTGCTGTTTTCCCTTGCCCAACTGATTTCCGGCCGAATCAAAAATCTGGTGCTCCAACGTGACAAACTTGCGGTTGTACTCGCCCACCTTGATTTTCACGCTCACCCGCTCGAACTCACGAGTCTCACGCATGAACTTGTGTTCAAAGGAGCGGGTCAGAATGTAGTACGGCGTGGTCTTGAGATTGAATTTCGGCAGACAACGGTTGAAGAAAAGCTCCCTGGTTTTCCCCACCCACATTGCATACATGCCGAAGTACACGTTCCCCACAGAATTGGTGTCCGCATAGGTCGCCACGAACGAGTGAACAAACCACTTCCCCTCGAAATGGCCGAACGGGTCGTGTCCGTCGCCCGTCCCTCCGCTCGGGAAGGGCACAACACGGCCCGGTTCGATTTTTTCTTCCGTCACCACCAGCTCCCCCCGCGGTCCCCCGGCTGTTCCCTCGAGCTCCTCCACCCCGCCGACAAATTCTTGGGCCGATCCCGGTTTCATCAACAGCCACCCCACATACCCGACGGGTAAAATGGAGCCGAGGATCATGCCAAATGGATTCGCGAGGAAATACCCGTAGGCAAAAATCACCACCGCCACGCTCCCCACGCAGAACATCTTCACCTGAGGGAGAGAGTTCCCCTGCCCGGTGTGAAACGCTCGCAGCAAGGCCAACCCCGCATACCCCACAAAGAACGTGGCGTAAAAAATCATGAAATATTCCAGCTCCAGCTTCAGAACCACCGCCAATAAGGTGAAAAGCCCGGTGAAAACTAATGCGGGTAGCGGCGATCCCAGAATCGCTTCGGGCAAAAGAGTCAAAGGAAACGGCCGACCCGCCCCGCCCGACTTGCTCAAGTACCAGCGCAACGCAATGTACCCGCTATCCAGCGTGGTCAGAGCCATGATGCAAAGAATCACAATGTAGCATCCAAACGCCCAAGGATGAGCGGCGGCTGCCACCCAGAAAAACCGAGTGATCCCGTCTTCGCCGTACGCCAATCCATCGATCCCCTCTCGCATCGGCGCACTGCCCGATTGACCCGCGACCCAAAGAGCCAAACCACCATGGGCGAGGAGAAGGAGAAAAAAGAGGGCTCCACCAAACAGATAGCTGAGCGCGGGAGATTTGCCCTCCCTCTGAATCTGGATGGCCCGCTGCCACTGCTGCAAATCCAGCCACGGCCCGAGAGTCAATCCAACACAGATGGGAATCGCATAACCCCAAAAATTCATCCCGAAAAACGGATTCGATCCCGTCATGATCGGCTTTCCACTACCGATGGATGGCAGCTGAACCCAAAGAATTCCGATCGCCATCAGGGCAATCAACCCCAGCACCCCGTGACTGTATTTGATCCTGCGGATATCAAACTCCTCTCCGAACAAAGTGGCCGCCGCCAGAATGATCAACACGGTCAGCAATAGATAAAGGCCGGCCGGCTCGAGTCCCAGGGGTTGCCACGCATATCGGACCAGCCCAAAGATTGTCAGGGTAATCGCCAAAATTTGATAAAGAAAAAAGATCAGCCGATACGGCCGCGACCAGTTGGAAAAAAAAGCCCCCAGCGCATCCGGCCCGTTTCCCGCCCGTCGGGCAATCATCTGGGTCAATCCACCGAAGATCATAAGACCCAAGGCATTTGGAATCGCAAAGGTCAGCAGGCCAAACAGTCCATACTGCAGAGAGAATTGAACGCTGAAAAATAGCCCCAATCCCCACATCCAGGACAAGGCAACCGAATTTCCCCAAAGAAAGTTCATGAAAAGTTTTTTCTTGAGCGGGCGAAGGGATTCGAACCCTCGACATCAACCTTGGCAAGGTTGCACTCTACCAACTGAGTTACGCCCGCAATTGAATGTAAATTATCTCCCTGCCCAAAGCCCGGTGCAATCCTTTTTCCCTGCCTTAAGCCTGGATCTCGATCCGCTCCCCCACCTTTCCAGCGCTCGTTTCATGCACCCTGACCCCTTTTCTTCCCGCCCGCGCCAAAGCTTCCTCCAGCGCTCTCCGGGCCAACTCCGGTCGATTACAGTCCTCGCTGATATGGCCGAGAAAAAGCTCCTTCAGTTCCGGTCCGGCGATCTCCTCAACCAATTTCGCTGCCGCCGCGTTCGATAAATGCCCGTGCCGCGCCGAAATTCTTTGTTTCACCGACCACGGTCTCTTCTCCTCCGCCCGCAACATGGCCTCATCGTAATTCGCCTCCAGCACTAAGGCCGTGCATCCCTTCAGCCGTTCGACCACCAACCTCGTTACAAAACCCAAATCGGAAATTAATCCGATCTTCGTCTCCCCCACCGATACCCGCATCCCGATCGGTTCCGCCGCATCGTGCGGCACCGGAAAAGTCTCCACGACAAAACACCCAATCTCCAATTTTGATCCCGCCTCAAACCCCCTCCAGTCCGCCATGGCCACATGCGGCTCCAGCGCATCCTTCGTCCCGTGAGAAGCAAAAATCGGACACTTCCTCCTTTTAACAAAAGTCTTCAGCCCCGCCGAATGATCCCCGTGCTCATGCGTCAGAACGATGCCCAAAATCTCCACCATCTCCGCTCCCACCTCGGCCATCCGAGTCTCTAACTGTTTCGCGCTCAGCCCCGCATCCACCAGAATGGCCCGCCCTTCATGCTCCAGATGGAGAGAGTTTCCCCGGCTCCCACTTCCCAACACCGTAAGAATGATCTTGGCCATAACACCTTTTGCCTTTTTTCAGACAAAGCCCAATCTCAAAATCCCTAAATGTCCCTTTCCCTTCAGCCCAGCCTCCGCCAGACGACCTCGATCTCCCCCCAGATCCAGCAATCTCTCCAGCTCCTCCAGACTCCCGCCATGGAATTGCAGACCCTCCTGCAGACGGAACTTCAGACCAATCCCGTTCTTGAGGAGGAACTCCCTCCGGTGGAAACCCCCGAAACGACCGACTCCGAGCAGGAGGACGAAGATCCACTGGGCCAAAACTTGGATTGGCCCGTCTCCTCGTCCCGGCCGGATCGTCCCCGACTCGACCCCCGCCAAGCCCTCCTCGAATCCAAAGTCCTTCCCGAATCCCTCACGGATCATCTTGTCTCGCAACTCGCCCTTTCCGCGGCCGCCCCCGCCGTTCGCCAAGCCGCCACGGAAATCATCGGCAACCTCGATGAAGATGGATTCCTTCGTGCCGAACTTTCGGACATCACCTCCGCCACCGGAGTTTCTCCGGAAGTCGTCCAGCAGGCCCTCACGCTCGTCCAGTCGTTCCACCCGCCCGGAATCGCCGCCCGCTCGCTCCCCGAAGCTCTCCTTCTTCAGCTTCAGTCCCGCGGGCGCGAGGATTCCCTCGAAACCCGGATCGTCCAACACCACTTTGACCTTTTGGGAAAACGTAAATTTTCCGAAATTTCCTCCGCACTGGCTGTCCCCGTGGATTCCGTCCACGCGGCCGCAGAAGCCATCGCCCGACTCTCTCCTCGCCCCGGAGCGGCTTTTGCTCCCGACCGGCCGGACCTCGTCGTCCGGCCCGAAGCATCTTTCATTCGGGACGGTGACCGCTGGGTTCCCCAATTGGAAAACGATCTCCTGCCCCGTCTGCGGATCAGCGACATGTACAAGGACCTAATGGGAGACGAATCCGCCGACTCTCAAACCCGTTCCTACCTCAAGGAGCGGATCCGCTCCGCCCGCTTTCTCCTCCATTCCCTCGAACGCCGCCAGGAAACCCTGCAAAAACTTCTCGAGGTGATTGCCGTGCGGCAGGCGGACTATTTCGCCCACGGCACCTCCGCCCTCCGTCCGCTCACCATGCACGAAGTTGCCGATCAGGTGGGCGTTCACGAAACCACCATTGGTCGGGCGGTCGCCAACAAATATGTCCGCACCCCCCACGGGGTGGTTCCCCTCCGTTTCTTTTTTGCAACCGGTTTGGGCGGGGACAATGGATTCGGTCCTGCGGTCGCCAACACCCAGGCCAAAGAAGTTCTCGCTGAAATCGTTGCCCGGGAAACTTCCGGAAAACCATACTCGGATGCCGCCTTGGAAGAGATGCTCCGCGAACGGGGCATCCCCATCGCCCGCCGGACCATTGCCAAATACCGGGCCGAACTGGGCATCCTTCCCGCCCACCTCCGCCGACGTTCATGACAGCCTCTCTCGCCGCACTTCCCACCGTGTTTTCCATCGGGCTTCAACGCCAATTGGCGTATCGCTGGAACTATCTTCTCCGCGCCCTTTTCAGCGCAATGCCCCTTCTCGTTTCTTGGGTTTTCTGGAAGGCGGTTTTCCAGGGAAAAGAAACCGTCGGCTCCTACACCCTGGCCGGCCTCCTCACCTATTACGCTGTTCTCCTCGTGGTCGAGGCCGTCAGTTCCCCCGCCGATGATGATTTTCAAATCTCCCGGGAAATTCGCGAGGGAATGCTCAATTCCATCCTGCTTCGCCCCCTTCCCTACGGACTTTACCGCGGAGCCCTCTTTCTTGCCGGTCGTTGTGCCTACCTCACGGCCGCCGTCTTGCCGGTCGCCCTCTGCTTCTTCCTTCTTTCTCGGGCCGTTCCGCTTGAACTGCATTCTCTCGATTGGATCCACGGGATCCCCGCCCTGATCGGATCCGCTCTTCTTCAATTCAGCCTGACTCTCTGTCTCTCCCTCGTCTCCTTTTGGCTACTCGATATCAGCGCACTCATTTTCCTCGTCTACTCCCTCGAATTTCTCGCCGGTGGACACGTCTTCCCCCTCGACCTGCTTCCCGCCCCACTTTTCACCGCAGCCCGGATTCTCCCCTTTGCGTACGAGTACTGGTTCCCGGCCGCCTCGCTTTGCGGAACCATCCCCCGGGAGGCCTGGATGGCGGGCCTCGGCATGCAGTTTGGCTGGGCCGGGTTTTTTCTTCTTTTGGCGGCTTTCCTCTGGAAAGCCGGTCTCCGCAAATACACCGCTGCCGGAGGCTGAACCATGGTCACTCCATTCCATCTCCTCCGTCTCTGGCTCATCCAACTTCGTTATGCTGCAAGCCGCGAACTTGCCTTCCGTGCCAATTTTTTCGCCTGGGTTGTCGTAGAGCTGGCTTGGTTCGTCCTGCAACTCGCTTTTGTCGGCGTCGTCTACCAACACGTGGAGAGCGTCGCTGGCTGGAGCCGGCAGGAAATGATTGTTCTGGTCGCCACTAACCAACTCATTCAACAAATCTTCACCGCGTTTCTCATGCCCGGGCTGGTGAAACTCCCCGAACTTGTTCGGGAGGGAAAATTGGATTTCGTCCTTCTCAAACCCGCTCCTCCCCAGTTTCTTGTCAGCACCTCCCATCTCGAAATCGGACCTCTCGCAAATGCCGCCATCGCCGCCGTGGTGGGAATCCTAGCTCTCCATGATTTACATATCACCCCCACCCTTCCCTCTCTATTGGCTTATCTCCTTCTTGTTCTGGCCGGACTCTTGACGCACTACGCCCTGTTGCTCGGCCTGGTCTCCCTCACCTTTTGGATCATCCAAGCTGAGTCCGTTCTCCTCGGTTACTACAGCATCTTCCAGGTTGCCCGACTCCCCCGGGAAGCCGCGACGGGTTGGTTCCGTATTCTTTTCACCCTAGTCCTGCCCCTTCTCCTCGTGGCCAATATCCCCGCCGCAACACTGATCCGGGGCCTTCAACTCTCCTCCATGCTTCTCTTTCTCGGCACCTGCCTTTCCGCCGCGTTGGCATCCTCCTTTTTCTTTCATCTAGGCCTGCGCCGCTATCAGAGCGCTTCGAGTTGAGAAAAGGCCTGAAAACAGGCTATTCTGCCTGTCCATGGCCAAGACCTCGATTCGCGTGACTCACCCCCACCGCTTGCCCGAAACGGTGCAAACCCTGCGCCGACTCGGCATTTCTTGCTCCTCCTTCGACCCGGCCCTTCTCACCATCTCTTCCGTTCCCGAAAAAAAATCTTCCGGATCTGCAAAAGGGATCGGCCGGGTTCCTTCTCTTCTCGTTCCCTCCTCCACCACTCCGGAAAAAACCCTCGCCCTTTTGCGTAAACTCGGCACCTCCTCCCCCGGTCCCTTCTTTGCCGCAGGCAGGGCCGGAGCCATCAATGCCGCCCTATTTGCCGCCGCCTGCCTCGCCCCCCGCCATCCAAAAATCCGCCGGGCCCTCGAACTATTTCGTTCTCGCCAAACCAACTCCGTTCCCCAAAAACCATGATCCACCCAACTCCCAATTCCTACGTCGCCGGACTGGAACCCTACGAACCGGGTCGCCCCATCACGGATGTCGCCCGCGAACATGGCCTCGATCCATCCCAAATTGCGAAACTCGCCTCAAACGAGAATCCTCTCGGACCCTCCCCCCGCGCCCTTCAGGCCATCCGCGACTCTCTCGAGCACACCCACCTCTATCCCGACGGCGCCGGCCTCGCCCTCCGCGACGCCATTGCCCAAGCCCACGGACTCACCCGCGACCATGTTGTCCTCGGTTGCGGCTCGAATGAAATTATAGAGTTTTGCTACCACGCCTACACCCAGCCCGGCCAAGGTAGGGTTCTTGCTTCCGCCTATGCATTCGCCGTCTACGGCCTCATGGCCCGTCTCTTTGGGATTCCCTTTGAAGAGGTCCCCGACCGCAATTTCCATCACGACCTCGCCGGATTTTCCGCCCGTTTGAAAGAGGACATCCGACTGGTCTTTCTCGCTTCTCCCAACAACCCCACCGGGACTCGCATCCCTAACGCAGAACTCACCGCCTTCGTGGAAAAATTCCCCGCTGGCCCCCTGCTTATCCTCGACGAAGCCTATTACGAGTTCATCCCCGAGCCCCCTCCGTCCATCCGCTGGGTGAAGGAAGGCCGCCCTCTGGTGGTTCTTCGAACTTTTTCCAAAGTCCAAGGCTTGGCCGGACTTCGCATCGGCTACGGGCTGGCTCATCCAGAAATTGCGGCGGTCCTGCAAAAATCCAGACAACCCTTCAATACCTCCTCTCCCGCCCAGGTCGCTGCCTTGGCGGCTCTGGCCGACACGGAACACGTCCGAAAAACCGTCACCCTGACCGATATCGGTCGCGACCGGCTCCACACCTTCCTTAAAAACCTCCAACTTCGCTTCCTGCCCGGCACCGGCAACTTTGTCATGGTCGAAGTCGGCGACGGAGATGCCGTCTTCCGCAGTCTGCAAAAACACGGAATCATCGTTCGCCCTCTCCGCAGTTACCGCCTCCCCACCTGGATCCGCATTTCAATCGGCACGCCGGAACAGATGGCTCGGCTTGAGGAAATTCTTCCAAAAGTTCTCCCCGCCAAAAAATGAATCCTGCGAAAATCACCGTACTAGCTCCGGGACTGATCGGGGGATCCGTGGCTCTCGCCGCCTCCCGCGCGTTCCCAAAAGCCAAAATCAGCGTCTGGACCCGCCGAGCCGAATCGCTTCCCTCCATCCAAGCCACTCTTCCCCAAGCCGAGGTGGGCACAGATCTCTCCCTCGTCTCCGGTTCCGATCTAATTGTCCTGGGAGCACCGCCGTCCGCTCTCGGAACATTGGCCCGGGCCCTCCTTCCTTTTCTCTCTTCCACCACCCTCGTCACTGATGTTTCCAGCATCAAAGAGTCCGTCGAAAAATCGGTCACTTCCATTCTTGAGGGCAAAGCCCGCTGGATCGGTTCCCATCCCATGGCCGGATCGGAGGAATCCGGAATCCGGGCGGCTCGTCCCGAGCTTTTTCAAAAAGCGCCCGTGATTCTCACACCGACCCCCTCCACACCGGCCGAAACCCTGCGGGATGCTACCTCTTTTTGGCAGGCCCTCGGCGGGCGTGTCCTTTCCATGACCCCTGCGGAACACGATCAGCAGGTCGCCCGCATCAGCCACCTGCCACACTTCATCGCCACCGCCCTCGTTTTGGCTGCCGGGAGCGACTCCCTTTCGCTTGCCGGATCCGGCTATCGAGATACCACCCGCGTGGCGGCCGGCCCCTCCACCCTTTGGGCTGAAATTCTCATCGGAAATCAGAGACAGGTTCTCGCCTCGCTGAAAAATTTCCGCGCCTCGCTGGAAAGCCTCACTTCCGCCCTTGAGAAAAGCGAGCCCGACGCACTGGCCAAGATTTTGGATGATGCCGCCAAAATTCGGCGCACTCTTCCCACTTCATGAGCAACCTGGAAATCCGCCCCATTCGCAAGCTCGACGCCGAGTTTTTCGTTCCTGGGGACAAGAGCATCTCGCACCGCGGCATCATGCTCGGCGGACTCGCCGCAGGGACGACCCGCCTCCGGGGGTTCCTTCCTGGAGAAGATTGTCTCTCCACCCTGCACGCCCTCCAAGCACTCGGCTGCCGGGTAGATCGCGTGGCCCCCGACGAGGTTCTCATCGAAGGCCGCGGCGCCAAACTCTTGGCCCCCGCCGAACCGATCGATTGCGGCAACAGTGGTACGACCATGCGGCTCCTTTCGGGGGTCGTCGCCGGATTTCCCTTCACCACGCGGCTTTTCGGGGATGCATCCCTCACCCGCCGGCCCATGGGCCGGATTGCCGAACCCCTCCGCCAGTTTGGTGCGGAAATACTCTGCGAAGGATCGGGAGACCGTCCCCCGCTCACCATCCGCGGGACCCAACTTCGGGCGATCGATTTCACCAGCAAGGTCGCCAGTGCCCAGGTGAAATCCTGTATTCTTCTTGCGGCTCTTCAGGCCTCGGGAAAAACCACTTTTCGTGAACCCATCCTCTCCCGCGACCACACGGAACGCCTTCTTCCAGCCTTCGGGGCAAGTTTTCGCACAGAGAAACAAACCCTCATTATTCATGGGCCACAACGACTCGAAGGCACTGAACTCGATGTGCCGGGAGATTTTTCTTCCGCCGCTTTCTGGATGGTCCTCGCAGCCGGCTTGCCTGGAGCTAGGCTGACCCTCCGCCGCGTCGGCCTCAACCCCACCCGCACCGCCCTCATCTCCGCCCTACTTCGCATGGGAGCCGGACTGGTCGAAATGGTCGAACAACCCACACCCGAACCCATGGGAACGATTTCCGTCCAAGGAGGCTCCCCCCTGAAGCCCACGACCGTGTCCGGAAAGGAAATTCCCAATCTGATCGATGAAATTCCGATTCTGGCCGTCGCTGCCGCCTTGGCGAAAGGCACCACGGAAATCCGTGATGCCGCCGAACTTCGTCACAAGGAAAGCGACCGACTGGCCGTTGTTACGAAAAATCTCCGGCTCTTTGGAGTGCCGGTCGAAGAACGGCCTGATGGGCTGCTGATCGAAGGGGGATGCTCCTTGGTCGGTGCCGAAGTGGAAAGTCATGGGGATCACCGCATCGCAATGTCCGCCGCCATCCTCGGCTTGCTGGCAAAGGGTCGCACGCTGGTGAAGGACACGGCGTGCATCGAAACCAGCTACCCCGGATTTGCCAAACAGATCGGCCTGCTACAGGAAGCAGGTCGCTGAATCATGCTCCATCCGGTCATCTGCATCGACGGACCCGCCGCGTCCGGCAAAAGCACCGTTGCCCGTCTCGTCGCACGGGATCTCGGTTATGTTTATGTCGACACCGGTGCCATGTACCGGGCCTTCACTTTTCTAACATTGGAAGCCGGCCACGATCCGGCTTCCCGTTCCCGCATGAAGGAGCTTCTCGCAAAGTTGGATTTCCATGCCGACATCCAAAAAGGGGAAGTCAGCCTGTTCGAGGGCACCCGCGATCTTGCCCCACACATCCGCCTGCCTGAAGTGAATGCCACGGTTTCGATCGTCTCCGCCCTGCCCGAACTCCGCGAGCACCTCGTCAATCTTCAACGCCAACTGCGCATCTTCGCCCCCTTGGTCATGGAAGGACGCGACATCGGCACGGTGGTCTGTTCCGATAGCCCCTTCAAATATTTTATCGATGCCTGTCCGAGGGTCCGGGCCGAACGCCGGCGCAAACAGGGCGAAAAGGACAATTTGGCCGCTCGCGACAAACTCGATTCCTCTCGTGCAGCGGCCCCCTTACTCCGCGCCGCCGATGCCGTTCTCCTCGACAGCGGTGAAAACGATGCCCGCGCACTGGCTGACCGCATTGTTCGGGAAGTGCGCGCCCGGCAGAATCCCGGCCCCTCTGTCCCATGAAGGTCCGCCCCTTTTGGTTTCACCTCTGCCGACTGATCTCCCTCACCTTTTTTAAAATCTTCCACGGGATTCGCACCCGGGGGGCCGACTCCATTCCGGAAGGCCCGATCATTCTGGCCCCGAATCACGCCAGCTCCCTCGATCCACCCGCCGTCGGGTGCAGCCTCCGGCGCGTCACTTACTATCTGGCCCGGCACACCCTCTTCGCACCCCCTGTGGGATCGTGGTTGCTTCCTTCCATCGGCTCCATACCGGTGAATCAGCAATCCCCCGGCCCTTCCTCCCTCAAAAACATCTTTGAAGTCCTGAAAAACAAGGGAACCCTTGTTCTCTTTCCCGAAGGGGGCCGGACGCTCGACGGAAATCTGGCGAAGGCCGAGCCCGGAATCGGACTGATTGCCGCCCGGGCGAATGTTCCCGTGGTTCCCGTTCACATCATCGGAAGCCGGGAAGCCATGCCCCGGAACGGCGGTTGGCATCCGTTTCGCCCAATCCGCGTGGTCTATGGCTCGCCGATGAATTTTTCCGGAGACCCAAAAAACCGAGAAGATTTTCAAAAATTTGCGGATGCCGTCATGACGGCCATTGGCAAACTTTCCTGATTCCTTGCCGTGAAAACTCCCGGGTCACGCCCGGCAACTGTCGCGCTTGAGTAGTTCAGAGCTTGTCGATCCCACGGCGGACCGCGCCAAACATCTCGTCGATTTCCTTCTCCGTAATCACCAGAGGCGGAGCGAAAGCCAAGAGATCACGGATCCCCCGCACAATCGCCCCCTCGGCCCGGACCTTTGCCGCCCCAGTGATGCCCAGGTTCATTCCTGGCTTCAGATCCTTCCTTCCCCCTTTGGGCAGAAGTTCCATCGCCCCAATCAAGCCCACACCCCGCACTTCCCCCACGGCGGGATGCCCAGCAAACTCCTGCAACTTCTTTTGGAAATAGGGACCGATCTTCTCTCGGGTTTTTTCCACCAGTTTTTCCTTCTCGATGATTTCCAAATTGGCCAGTCCAGCGGCCGCTGCCACAGGATGCCCCGAATAGGTGAATCCATGCGCGAAATATCCGCCCTTCATTAACACATCGGCGATGGGCTGCGACACGACCGTCGCTCCCATCGAAATATATCCGCTGGTCAATCCTTTCGCCAAAATCATCAGATCCGGCTCCAGCGCCCACATTTCACTGGCAAACCATGCCCCCAATCGTCCAAACGCAGTGATCACTTCATCCGCGACAAAAAGAATCTCGTACTCCCGGGCAAGCTTGCGCATAGACGCCAGGTAGCCCGGAGGAGGCACAATGACACCTCCTGCCCCTTGGACCGGCTCCAAAAACATCGCCCCAATCGTTTCCGGCCCCTCTTTCTCAATCAGTTTCCTCGTCGCCGCGACGCACTCCTGCCCGTACGCCTCGGCATCCTTTTCCCGCCCGACCGCATAGGCATAAGGGGCGGGCGCGTGCAGAAATCCCGGCAGGGGCAATCCGTAGGGAATCTGACAGTTCGGCAACCCCGTCATGCTGGCCGTGGCCAACGTCACGCCATGGTAGGCATATTCGCGCGTCAGGATTTTCATCCGGTTCGGCTTGCCCTTTAGAATTTGATACTGACGAATGATTTTCAGCGCCGTCTCGTTCGCCTCGGATCCCGAATTGCTGAACACCGCATAGTTGAGATCCCCCGGAGCCATCCGGCCCAACCGGTCCGCCAGACGCACCGCCGGCTCGGTCGTCGAATTGAAAAAGCTCGGGTAAAAGGAAAGTTCGGTCATCTGCTTCGACACCGCATCCACAATCTCCTTCCGTCCATATCCCACATTCACGCACCACAACCCCGCCAATCCATCCAGCAGGGTTCCTTCCTCCCCCTGGAGATACACCCCCTTGCCCCCCGTCAAAATATGCGTCCCGCTGGGATGCATCGCGGCATGATCCGTGAAGGGGTGCAGGTGATGGGCCCGATCCATCTTTCTCAGCTCTTCCAAATGAGGAACAGAATTGCCCATACCAAAACTTAATCTTAAAAACGATTTCCCGCCAGCCCCTCATTTTCCTGACTCGCTCTAGGCAAAAACCGTTCTAACTTTCTTCCATGGTCATCGGTGTCCCGAAAGAGATCAAATCCCAGGAAGCGCGAGTGGCCCTGCTTCCCTCTGCCGTTTATCAGCTCATCCAACGCGGCCACCAGGTGCTGGTGGAAAAAGAGGCGGGAGTCGGAGCCGGTTATCCGGACAAGGAATATGAACAGGCCGGGGCCAAAATGGTGTCGGATCATGCCGCCGCATTCGCCGCTGACCTTGTCGTTAAGGTGAAGGAGCCCCTGCCCGCAGAATATTCCCTCCTCCGTAAAAATCAGATCCTCTTCACATATCTTCATCTCGCGGCCGATCTCATACTCACCCAGGCCCTCATGAAGTCCGGGGTCACCTCAGTCGCCTACGAAATGGTGACCCAAGGCCGGCGCCTCCCCCTTCTCGAACCGATGTCAGAAATCGCCGGGCGCATGTCGGTCATTGTCGGCGCTTACTTTTTAGCGAAACACCGGGGAGGCAGCGGCGTTCTTCTCGGAGGCGTCCCGGGGGTTCTCCCAGGCCGCGTCGTGGTCATCGGAGGAGGCACCTCCGGAATCAACGCCGCCCGCATGGCCACAGGACTGGGTGCGGATGTCACCATCCTGGAGGTGGATCTGGAACGCATGCGCTTTCTCGATATCACCATGCACACCGCCCACACTCTTTTCTCCAGCCAGGCCCATCTCGACGAACTTCTCCCCCACGTCGATCTCCTCATCGCCGCCGTCCTTGTGCCGGGAGCCAAAGCCCCCAAGCTCGTCACCCGCGCCATGCTCCGACGCATGCGTCCCGGCAGCGTCCTCGTGGATATCGCCATCGATCAGGGCGGCTGCGCCGAAACCTCCCGTCCGACAACCCACGACAATCCCGTCTATGTGGAAGAAGGTGTACTTCACTACTGCGTCGCCAACATGCCCGGCGCCTACGCCCGCACCGCCACCCAAGCTCTCACCAACGTCACCTACCCTTATATTGAACTGATTGCTGACCAAGGACTCGCCGGCGCCTGTGGTCGCCAACCCGGTCTACTCACAGGCATCAGCACTCAGGACGGCCAACTCACCTGTTCCGTCGTCGCCGCCACCCACAAACTTCCCCACCAAGCCCCCGTTTTCGTTTGAGCCGTTCGCCCCAGCTCATCGCCTCCGACCTCGCTCCCGGGGATCAGCGATCCGCCGGAGCCGATCTGGGAGGGATTGCCTTTCATCTTGTAGAATCCGCCCAGGATCCCTTTTTCGAGATCGGCTTCCAACGTCTCACCGAACTTTTCGGCCCACGCGGGGAGATGGAAAGCCGCGCCGTTCTCGAACACCGCTTCGGCTGGAACCGCGCGGAACCGGTGCCCGGTCAGCCCCTCTTCCACTACGCCATGATCCTCGCCCTCGACCCCCAGAACCATGCCGCTGCCGTCCGCGATTACACCGCGATCGTCCATGCCCCACCCGAGCGAGCCGCCGCCACCGTTCATCTTTCGCATCTTTGGATCGATCCCGACTATCGGCGCACCGGCCTGGCCGGTTGGATGCGCGCTTTCCCCGTCGACACCGCCCGGACATTGCTCGCTCGCGCCCGACACGCCGTCCACGCCCCGATCACCCTCGTCGGAGAAATGGAATTCCCGGACGGCCAAGACGAGGCCCGCAATATTCGCCTCCTTGCCTATGAAAAAGCGGGTTACCGCAAGGTCGACCCGAAGGTCATGCCCTACCTCCAGCCCGATTTTCGCGACCCGGTCGTCATCGATGCCTCGGGCGGACCCCAACCGATCCCGATGACGCCCATCCTCCGCCGCGTCGGCCATGAAAACGAAACCGCGGCCCCGGCATCCGAAATCAGGACCCTGATCCGCGACCTTTATGCGATGTATGCCGACACCTTCCGCCCTTCGGACATGGAACCTGTTTTGAAACAGTGGCGCGCCTACCCCACTGGCTCCACCCTCATCCCCCTGCTTCCTCCCACCCAACCATGATCGAAGCCTTTCATCATCCCGCCTCCGCCGCCCCGCTGGGCGAACACACGATGCCGATCGAGAAATTTCAACTCGTGGCCGACCGAGCCGCTCAAATGCCGGGAATCCGGGTGATTGATCCACCTCCGGCAACCCGGGAGGATCTTCTTAGGGTTCACTCCGAGAATTATATTCAGGCCATCGAGACGGGAACCCCCAAGGCCCTGGCCGAATCCCAAAAATTTCCATGGAGCCATGAACTTTATTCGTCCGTTCTCTTAACCAACGGCGCGGTTCTGGCTGCTGCCCGCTCGGCTCTCGGCCACGGAATTTCCGCTGCCATCGCCAGCGGCTTTCATCACTCCTGTGCCGATCATGGGGAAGGCTTTTGCACCTTCAACGGCTTGGTGGTCGCCCTCGAAAATCTCCGTCAGAACGCCTCGATCCGCACAGCCGCCGTCCTCGATCTTGATCTCCATTATGGCAACGGCACCGCTTCCCTTCTGCATAGTCGCCCTTGGGCGCGGGCACTATCCATCTACGGCAACGACTACTGGGACAACGTCTGCTATCGCGACGTCTCCCAGCGACATCACCACGACGGCCCGAACCATTTTTCCGTCGAACTACCCGCAAAGACCGACGGCCCCCAGCTTCTGGAAATCCTGCAACAGAATCTTCCGCGCCTTCTCGCACCCACCCCGCCCGACCTTCTCCTGTATCAGGCCGGGGCTGACCCCCTACGCGACGACCCCTACTCTCCACTCGACCTTGGGGCCTCCGACCTCGAGGCCCGGGATCGTCTGGTGTTTGAATTCGCCAGACGTCACAGCATCCCGGTGGCCTGGACCCTCGCCGGTGGCTACACTCGTCCTGTGGAAAAAGTTGTGAATGTCCATCTCGGCACCTTCCGGGCCGCCCTCACTGTTCATGGCCGCTGACCCCTCATCTTGGCGAAACGCCAATCCGGGAGATCTGTCCGATCTCCTTCCGGAAATCAATGCTTCTGCTGGGGAACCTGTCCTTGCGGCCGCTTCCGCCGCTTCTGCCGGCTGGGCCGAAACCCCGCTTGCGGAAAGAATCGAACTTCTCCGCTCAGCCCAAAAAATCCTCCATACCCATCAGGAAGAACTGGCCCAGGGAATTTGCCGTGAAATCGGAAAGCCGATCGTCGAGGCCCGGGGCGAAGCGGGTGCCCTTGTGGCCAAAATCGATTTCGCAATCGGGGACGCCGAACGATTTCTTGCCGGGGAGGTTCCCAACGACACCCCCCAACCCAGCCAGATCCGCCTTCGTCCCCGCGGGCCCGCCCTGATCATCGGTCCTTTTAATTTTCCACTCCATCTCAGCCACGGTCCAGCAACCGCCCACCTCTTGGCCGGAAATCCGGTGATTCTAAAGCCCTCCCCTTTGGCCGCTCATGTTTGCGCCCGTTACGGCCAACTGCTGGCTCCTCTTTTCCCCCCGGGAGTTTTCCAGGTTGCCCAAGGGGGCGGCACTCTCGCCCGTTCCCTCGCCTTCGACCGTCGCGTCCGTTCCGTGGTTTTCACCGGTTCGGTCCCCGCTGGCCGGAGCCTGCTTTCAGAACTCTCGGCCCTCGACCCCTCCAAAGATGTGGCACTCGAACTAGGCGGAAAAAATGCCGCCCTTGTCCTAGGAGATGCCGACATCACCCGGGCCGTGAACTCCGTGGCCGAGGCCGCCTGCCTCACCGCAGGTCAACGTTGTAATGCGACCGCCCGCGTCCTAGTCGAAACTTCCGTTTTCCCGAACTTTTTAAAGAATCTGGTCCCGGCTTTTTTCCCCTATCAGCCCGGCTGGCCGGCCGACGACTCCACTAAACTCGGTCCCTTAACCACCGCCGCTTCGGTCGAGCGATTTCGCTCTGCTCTGGCATCCGTTTCAGGCGCCAAGTTTGTTCTTCCCGGGAAAGTCTTGGAAAAAGTCGGCACGCGGAAAGGGCACTATGTCGAACCCTGCATCCGAGCCTGGCAGGATGCCGACACGTATCTGGCCCATCCATCCGCCCAACAGGAATTTTTTGCTCCCGTTGTGGAAATCGTTCCCGTCACCGGGATGGAGGCCGCGATTGCCACCCATAATGCCGTTCCCTTCGGCCTGACGGCTTCAGTCTTCACCACGTCCCGGAAAAACTTCGAGCATCTCGCCAACCATCTGCATGCCTCGAACATTTACGCCAACCTTCCGACGACTTTCTCTCCTTCGGCGCTTCCCTTCGGCGGGTGGGGGGATTCGGGCAACCATCATCCGGGTGGCAGACACTTCATCCGCTTCACGACCGACGAACAGGTCCTTCAGGAAGCCCGCGATACTCTCTCCTGAGCTCCGCATCTTCCTTGCACCCATCTTCCTGTTGATCTGGAATCAGGGCTGATGATCGATTCTGCCCCGCTGACCCGGGAACACTTCTTCCGTCTTCCAGATGGACCCCGACTCGTCCGTTGGTTCTGCGGTTCCTGGACCACCCTTGTTTTCGGCTTTCTTTACCTTCCCATTATTCTTCTCGTTCTGTTCTCATTCAATGAATCAAAAAGCGGCTTTACCTGGGAAGGCTTCACAACCAAGTGGTACGGGGAACTCTTTCAAAACCGGGTACTTCTCCACGCCTTTGTCAACAGCCTGCTGATCGGTCTCGTCTCGACCATCCTCGCCACGGTTCTGGGCACGCTCGGTGCCTGGATGCTTTATCGTTACCGATTTCCCGTTCATCGCCTGATGGAAGCTTTCATTTTCGTTCCCATGATCATGCCGGAAATCCTTATGGGCGTGAGCCTGCTTGTCCTTTTTGTGATTCTTTCTCTTCCACTCAGCTATCTGACCGTGATCATCGCCCACGTCACCTTCACGTTTCCTTTCGTCCTGGTTGGCATGCAGGCCCGGCTTCAGGGGATGGACCCCTCCCTCGAAGAGGCCGCGATGGATCTCGGGGCAACTCCCCGTCAGGCATTTTTCCGGGTTATTTTTCCTTATCTGATGCCCGCCATCGCTTCCGGAGCCCTTCTCGCCTTTTCTCTTTCCCTCGACGACTACATCGTGACCGTATTTGTCACCGGGGCGGAATCACAAACCCTCCCCCTCAAGGTCTTCGGCATGGTCCGGGTCGGTCTGAATCCCCAACTGAATGCCTTGTCTGCCCTCGGAATCGTCCTCACTATGATTCTCGTCTTCGGAAGTGAAAGCCTGAAACCATCCAACCCAAGAGAAAAACCATGAAAACAATCCGCAACCTCATCCTCACCCTCGTCCCCATCGCCCTCGTTGCTTGCGGTGGCGGCTCGCAACCCTCCCCCTCGGCCTCCACTCCTTCCTCCTCGGAAGAAAAAAAGCTGAACCTCTTCTGCTGGTCGGAGTACATCCCCCAGAACGTCATCGATGGATTCACCAGGGAGACCGGAATCAAGGTGGCGGTGGAAAATTATTCCTCCAACGAGGAAATGCTCAGCAAGCTCCTTGCCGGCGGAGGAAAATATGACCTCATCCAACCGAGCGAATACACCATCCAGGCGCTGATCAAAGCCGATCAGCTACACCCCCTAAACCAGACCGCCCTGCCAAATTTCGTCCATATTGCACCCGAGTTTCGCAACATGTCGTATGACCTTGGAAACAAGTTTTCCGTTCCGTACATGGCCGGTTTCGTCGGAATCTGCGTCAACATGGACAAGGTAAAAACCCCTGTGAAAGGATTTTTGGATGTCTTCACCCCGGCCCACAAGGGCCGCATTGTTGTGCTCGATGACGCCCGGGAAATCGTCAGCTGGGCCCTTGAGGTGGAAAAACTTGGCCTGAATTCCGTGAATGCGGAGAATCTGAAAAAAATCGAGCCTCTCCTAAAAAAATGGCTCCCCCTCGTGAAGGTGTATGATTCCGACAGCCCCAAGACCTCCCTCAAAAACGGGGATGTTGACCTCGGCGTGATCTGGAGCGGGGAAGCAGCCCTGCTTTATCAGGAAAACAAAAAGTTCGCCTTTGTCCTGCCCAGCGAGGGCTCCCATCTTTTTGTCGATAACCTCGCTATCCCAAAAACATCCACCCACCCGCAGAATGCGCACCTTTTCATCAACTACATTCTTCGTCCGGAAGTCAGCAAGCTGATTTCGGATGCTTTCCCCTACTACAACCCCAACCTCGCCGCCCGCAAGCTACTCAGCCCGGAACAACTCTCCAACCCGGCGAGCTATCCCCTGGCGGAAGACATTACGCGGATGGAGACCTTCACCGATCTGGGTAAGGAAAGCGCTTCGGTCGACGAACTCGTCACCCAGATCAAGGCCAGCGGAAAATAAACGGCCTTGGCCGGCACAACCTGGCTGGATCGAAGAGGAACCCAGTTGGGTTGCCGACGTGCGGGTTGGTCGGCTTGGCTCCTTTTGGCGCCGCTGCTCGTCTGGCTTGGTCTTTTCGTCCTTTTGCCGACGATTCTCCTCGTTGTCACCAGCTTCAGCCACCGGGATGAATTGGGCCGGGTAGTTTATAGTTTTACGACGGAAAATTACCTCCGTTGTTTCGATCCCACCTGGCTGTCCATTTTTTGGAACTCCATCCTCTACGCCCTGGCCGCGACCGTCATCTGTGTGATCGTCGGCTACCCCGCGGCCTACACCATCGGCCGCGCCGGCCCAAAAAACCGCCGGATTCTTCTGACTCTGGTGATGATTCCTTTTTGGACCAGTTTTCTCATCCGTACCTATGCGTGGATTTCCATTCTCAGCCAGGAAGGCCTCGCCAACAGCCTTCTCCTTTCCGCCCACATCATTCCGGGACCTCTCTCGATGATGTACACCCCCTTCTCGATTGTTCTCGGTCTGGTCTACAACTATCTCCCCTTCATGATTCTGCCCATCTACACCAGCGTGGAGAAATTGGACAACTCCCTCGTCGAAGCCGCTTACGACCTGGGTGCCGGTCCGTTGCGTGCTTTTTCCCGCGTGATCATTCCACTCACCCAACCGGGAATCGCCGCCGGAGCCCTCCTCGTCTTTGTCCCCGCCATCGCCATGTACGCCATCACGACACTGATGGGAGGTGGTTCCAACCCCACCATCGGTGAAGTCATCCAAAATCAGTTCACCCGCGCCCGGAATCAACCCTTCGGAGCCGCCCTCGGTGTCCTTCTCATGCTCCTCTTCCTCGTCTCTTTCCTTGTCCTAGGCCGCAAAAAGAATTCCTCCGCCTCGTCCGCTTAGGGCGGTGCCCCTCTTGCCAGAGTCAGGTCCTGCGCCTACCTTAACTATTAGGTGACCCCCTTGGCGCTAGCCAGGGTTCCACCTAAGACTTAAGTAATTAATAATTAGGAGGTTATGACCATGAAAAACGCCCTTATTTTGGGAACTGGCGGGGTAGGGTCAGTCATCGGTCAGCGCCTTCATACGTATGATTGTTACGGCGATATCTATCTGGGCGATGTTGAAACCCAGTTCGCCGAAATCCTCCACTCCAAGACAGACAACAGCCGCTTCAAAGTTGTCAAACTCGACGCCAATGATCCGGTCGCGCTGGCTACATTTATCAAGGAGAAGAAAATTTTCGTCACGGTCAACGCCTGCCCCAGTTTCGTCAACCCGTCCGTTCTGACCGCCTGCGCCGATGCCGGCTCAAATTATATCGACATGGCATCCGACTGTTACGTCCCACCGGGCGTGAAAAAATACGGCAAAAGCTCTTTCGAGGCAGAAATCGAAAAATACAACGATGATTTCCTGAAAAACGACACCATCGCCGTCCTTTCCATGGGCATGGATCCCGGAGCCGTAAACATCTTCGCCCGCTGGGCCGTCGATCGTCTCGACATCGCCACATCAATCCGCGTCCTCGATGCCGACAATGCGGAAGTCAAAGGATACCGCTTCGCGGTTCTCTTCAGTCCGGAAACCCTCTTCGAGGAACTCGGAGCTGTTCCGTATTATGTGAAAGATGGTCGCATTGTTTCGGGCAAACCCCTCGAAACCGAAGTCGAAGTCCTTCGGTTCCCCGACCCCATCGGCTTCATGAAAACTTACGCCGTCGCCCACGAGGAAGGTGTCAGCCTAGGCATCTACCCCCCGTTCGTCGCCAAGGGAGTGAACTACTCGGTCTTTAAATACACCCTTTCCGACAAGGTTGTGAACATCGCCAAGTCCCTCTCCCTCCTCGATCTCGACAACTGGCGGAAAATGAAGGTCGACGGGGTGGAGGTTTCCCCCGTCCGCGTCGCGACCGCCCGCCTCCCCAAACCCGCCCAACTCGGTTCAACCGTCGACGGCTACTCCTGCGTTGGCACGGAAGTCCGCGGGATGAAGGACGGGGTACGAACCGAATATTTTGTCTACACCATGGACGATCACCGGGAGACCTATCTCCGCTACGGCTACTCCCTCACCGTGATCCAAACCGGTCTCCCTCCCGCTCTGATCTGCCGCCTGATGGCAGAGGGCCGGATCAAGGAACGTGGCGTGATGATGCCGGAAGCTCTCGATCCCGAAATCATCATGCGGGAACTTCCTGATGAGGGGATTCCGATCTATGTCGAACAACGCCGGGTCGAACCCCCCTCCCGGTTTCCCCTGGCAAAAAACAAAAAGTAATAGATCGGCGGCCTTTGCCGTCTCTGAATCTTAATCTTCATCTTCCCCACAAAGCCGTTAGGCTGACGGAATGTCCGCCGAAAGCCTACTCTCCGGCCTGACCCACGTTCATACTCGCGAGGAGTTTGCGAAGAAGCTCGCCACGGGACGGCCTCTTCGGGTCAAACTTGGCTTCGATCCTTCCGCTCCCGACCTCCATCTCGGCCACGCCCTCGTTCTCGCCAAAGTCCGTCAATTCCAGGAAGCCGGCCACCTCGCCGTCATCATCGTCGGTGACTATACCGCCCGCGTCGGCGACCCCACCGGCCGCTCCAAAACCCGCCCCGCCCTCGAACCCGAAGTGATCGAACAGAACGCTAAAACTTACACCGATCAGGTCTTCAAAATCATCGATCCCAAGAAAACCGAAGTCCGCCGCAACGGAGAATGGCTGGCAAAACTTACCTGCGCCGATCTCCTTCGCCTCAACGGCCAGGTCAACGTTGCCCGCATGCTCGAGCGGGACGACTTCTCCAAACGCCACAAGGAAGGCGTGCCAATCAGCCTGGCGGAATTCCAATACCCTGTCCTCCAGGGGTACGACTCGGTTGCTGTGAAATCCGACATCGAACTCGGCGGCAACGACCAGCTCTTCAACAATCTCGTCGGACGCGACCTCCAGCGACAAGCCGGCCAGGAACCTCAGGTCGTCCTTGTCACTGCCCTTCTCACCGGCACGGACGGGAAACAGAAGATGAGCAAATCCCTCGGCAACCACATCGGCATCACTGAACCCCCGGGGGAAATCTTCGGTAAAGTCATGTCAATTCCCGATGAAACCTGTGCCGTTTGGCGAGATCTCCTCGGCTCCTTCCTCGGACTGCCGCGCGAAATTCCGGCCCACCCGATGGAAGCCAAAAAAGAGCTGGCGGGTGCCGCAGTCCGGCGCTTCCACGGCGAAGGGGCGGCGGTTTCCGCCCGGGCCGATTTCGAAGCGAAGTTTTCCAAAAAGGATCTCTCTTCCGCTGAAATGGAGTCCTTCCGTCCCTCGGCCGCCCAACTTTCCGTGGCCAAGTTGGTTCAGGAGACCAAGGCCATCGCCAGCAACTCTGAAGCCCGCCGACTTATTACCCAAGGCGGAGTCAAACTGGATGGAGCCAAACTGCCGGATCCCCAAGCTGAGGTGACCCTAACCTCTGGCCAAGTCCTTCAAGTGGGTAAAAAGACCTTTTTCCGTATTCAACTTTAATTCGAGCGACTCTCTTGAGCTGGTTTTCCTCTGGAAACAGCTTCTTATCCAAATCATTTACCCGATGTTCACATCGTTTCTTTATCAATTGATTCCATCCCTCGACACCCTTCCGCAGGTCTCCATTCCAGATGGATGCCTCTCCGCACTCGAAAAGACTGGGAAAAGAAAGAATCTCTTTCTCTTGCTCCCTACGCCTCAAAAAGTCGGGAGAGCTTGGGTCGGAAATACCCTGAGGAATCCCACGACTTCCGCCCGGAATTCCAGCGGGACCGCGAACGCATCGTTCACAGTACTGCCTTCCGTAGCCTCGAATACAAAACCCAGATCCCCCTCAACAGCACCGGGGATCATGTCCGCACCCGTCTTACTCACACGATTGAAGTAGCCTCCCTCTCCCGCTCCCTTTGCCGTTCCCTCGCACTCAATGAGGACTTGGCTGAAGCCATCGCCCTCGCCCGCGACCTCGGCCACCCCCCGTTCGGTCGTCCAGTGGAACAGACTCTCGATCAACTCATGCAGGATTCCGGCGGCTTCGGTCGACGCCGCCAAAGTCTCCGCGTAGTCGAACAATTGGAAATCAAATATCCGGAATTCAACGGCCTCAATCTCACTCATGAGGTGCGGGAGGGACTCAACCCTATCCCACGCCCCGGAAGCCATCCTTTCCTAGAATCCCAAGTTGTCGACTTGGCGGATGAGATCGCCCACTCCTGTCATGATCTTGAAGACGCACTTGAAAGCGGCCTCATCGCCCCGACCGCCCTTCTGGGGATCGAGCTTTGGAAGGAAACCGAATCCGTTGTCCGAAAAAATTACGCGCGCCTTGACCCCGAGCGTACGCGCCGCTACGTCGCCCGTTGCCTGGCCGATCACCTGATGGAAGATGCCACCCGGGCTTCCGCCGACAGTCTCGCCGAAGCCGCCCCCGCCACAGCAGCCGATGCACGGACATTCCCCCGCCGTCTCATCGCCTTCACCCTGCCCATGCGGGTCAAAATCCAAAACCTTCGGACCTTCCTGTCAGAAAACCTTTATCACCACCCGGGAGTACGAGAGGTGAATCAACGCGCCTGTCAGGTCTTACAGGGACTTTTTGAATTTTATCACCTGCATCCGCACCTCATTGCCGATCGGGCCGCCCTCCGAATCAAAAAGGAGGGGGTGAGCCGAGCGGTATGTGATTTTCTCTCCAGCCTCACCGACCGGACGGCGATGCAACATTACGCTCGTCACGTGGGAACAGACGCTCTCCTCCGCGAATTGACTACAAACAATGGTTAGCTCAACCGATCAACTAAGAACCAAACTACTTTGTTGCGGATGCGCTCATGGCAATTTTGTCCTCCCAACAAGCAATCGGCTGAATATTTACCCCGCTTGATGGCTTCCCTGTATAATTTTTAACAAACTTCCCCTCTCCAAGAGTGACGACCAGACATGCTTTGGACTTAAAAGTGATAATCTGATCGTTGATCAAAAGAGTATTTTCTGCTGCACTCTCGTCAGGCTCGATAAGGATGGTTGTTTCCCCGGTCTTTTCATATCCGTAACTAATCGAATAAGGCTTTTGATCCACCTTCACGTTCCTAGCAATCTCACCGTTTTTCACAAAATCGAGTAACTGATCCTGACTATTTTTAACCACAAGATTTCCATTGGGCTCCAAGAACATTCCTTCCCGCAGCACTTCAGCCTTATTAGGAAATTTTATCGGGAGCCGATTTAAGTATTCTGGAGCTCCCGTCACAACAGTTGTTTGCTCCGAATAAACGATCCCCCACAATATATCAATTCCTCCATTTTGGACGGTTCTAACATCTCGAATGCCGCCCTGACTGGCAGCCTCACCAACACCATTACTTCCCCATTCCACCAAACCAAATAGGGTCGAATGACGCGTGGATTCCCCCGTATTATCGCCCACCTGTCCGTCTTTAGCTGCTGCTCCTGCCTGCATATACCTCGGACCTGTGGTTAAATTGAATTGATAGTTTTGTATTCCTGTTACCAAAGCCCCCTCTTCAGATGTATCTGTATAGGCAATGTGACTTGGGTACTGATTTGCGCACCCTGCTAAGGCCAGCATCAATCCGCACGCCAGAATCGGCGTAGGGTATCGCCCCACCAGCATGATGCGGATGAAGGGGTTCATCCGTTTGTTTTTTATAACAATCCTGTTAATTCGACTTTTGTGGCAATGCTACGAGTTTTTGCTCCGCATTGTCAGGATTGATAAGAATAGTCGGCTTGTCTCGCTGGGTCGTTCCTACAGAAGAAGCAGTCTTGCTTGAGGGTTTTACAGTAGAGTCCCCCGTAACAATGGTGGACTGTTCCGAGTAAATAACCCCCCAAAGAACATCAAGCCCATTGTTTTGAACTGTTTTCACAGAACGCACTCCACCATTCTGCGCGGCGGTACCGGCCCCATTATTACCCCATTCTGCCAAACCAAATAAAATCGAATGGCGAGTTGATTCCCCGCTTTTGTCACCCACATCCCCTTCTTTGGTGGCAGCAGAGGCCTGACTATAACGCGGTCCTGTGTTGATGTTGTACTGATACGAGTTAATCCCAGTGCTTACTCCAGCGCCATCCGCCGTATCAGAGTAAACAATGTGCGTGGGGTAATTCTGCGCACACCCCACCATGAAGATTGCGCCGAACATGGATACTACTTGGGCTGAAAAAGAGATATTTTTATTGCTCATTTTGCTTAATTATAAGCTGTGAATATTATGTCAATAACTTTTTTGTTTTGGTCTAGTCCTTCCGCCTTAGCCTTTTTGGGCTATCTGCTATTGAAAATAAAAACCCGCAACCTTGTTCTTCTCGAGGACTAGCGTGGCCAGTAATTGATCCGGGTCTTTTGAAGTAGTTATTTTCCATAAAAAAAGTTCCCTGTTATTTTTTGAAATTTTGCCGAGATAAGAAGAAGTGTACCCATTGCGAAGACGTGCCCCAATTTCGAGTTGCGCCGAATGAAAAAGGTCAGGGGTCATTTGCTTCTTGAAGGCCTCGGTTCCGAGTTCTTGGAATACGGCGGCGTCCCCGTCCTGAATTGCTTGCAATAAAACTCCGTAAATATTTTTTGCCTCTCCAGGCGAATCATCTGCGGCGAACAAATAACAACTAGAAAAAAGAACCATTGCGATAAAAAAAATTCGCATCGAATTTCCTATAACGCTGCTTTGCCCTATTGACAACGACAATCAGCCAATCCCGCCCTTCTGATCGAGTATCATGAATTATTTTTTCCGGGTTACTTTTAGAAATTCAGAAATCTTCTCCCGAAATTCCCTGCCAAATTCGCGGTTTTCATGCCCCTCTTCCGGAATGATCCAAAACTCTTTCGGACCCGCCGCCTGCTCATAAATTGTTCTCACCATCGCCGGCTCCATTCGCACGTCTTTCTCTCCCGCCAAAACCAGCATCGGTGCACGGATTTGCCGGGCCGCCCGCAGACAGTCGACTTCGGCCATCGAAAAGTCGACCCGGCTTTCAATCATCGGGCAGGCCATGGCGATCAGCGGAAACTCGGGCAAGCCGTACATCAGCTTGGCGTGATGAAGAATCGTGTTGCGATAAGTGTCGAACGGCGCATCCGCAATCACCCCCGCCACCGAACCGTCTTTCTCCGCGGCCAACAGGGCCGCTACAGCTCCCATCGAAGTTCCCCATAAGACCGGATCTCCCGCACCCTGCTCCCGGACAAACTTCATTCCGGCCATCACATCGTGACTCTCATAATATCCGATGCTCGTCAGGCTGGGATCACTTTTCCCGTGACCTCGAAAATCGATCGCCAAGACCGGATGGTTTTCATGCTGGGCAAACAGGATGTAGTCTATCATGTGCGCTTTACTCGCCCCCAATCCGTGCAGGATCACAACGGGCGGAGCCTTCGGATCCCCTTTCGGCATCCACCATGCGGAAATCTTTTTTCCGTCATCCGTCTGTAGTTCCACCTCCTGGCAGACCAAGCCCAGTCGGATCGGGTTCAATGCAGGCCGTGCCGTGGGCGGAATCCGCGTTGCCAAATCCGCCAAAAAACTTGCCGCCAGCCATAACAATCCCGCTACCACCACCCCCAATACGGTCACACCCGACACGAGTGTTTTCCCATAACGTCGCAAGAAATTCATCCATCTAGCCTAACCTTTTTTCTTTCGCGGGCTAGGTGCTGACCTAATCCCCCGTATCCTTTGCCCGCAGGCTGAAATCGGCTAAAATGACGTCCCATTGAAAAAGCCCCTTACCCAACCTGACTCGCTTCACGACACTCAGGCCTCTCCCGACTTTCGCAATCTGCGAATCGACAAAGTCGGCGTGAAAGGCCTCCGCTATCCCATTGTGGTTCGGGACCGGGCCCATGCGACCCAAAACACTGTCGCCACCGTCACCCTCGCCGTCGATCTTCCTCATCAATTCAAGGGCACCCACATGAGCCGCTTCATCGAGGTTTTGCAGGAACACGGCAGTCTGATTCACGTGGAAAGCATCCCGGCCATTCTCCGAGCCCTGCAGGAACGCCTTCAGGCCGACTCCGCCCACCTCGAACTTGATTTCCCTTACTTCATCGAAAAGAAAGCCCCTGTTTCCGGCGCCCCTGGCCTTGTGGATTACCAGACCTGTTTTGATGCCACTCTCCACGGCAAAGATCTCCGCTTCAAGGTGGCCGTGACCGTTCCCGTCACCACCCTTTGCCCCTGCAGCAAGGCGATCAGCGAACGCGGCGCCCACAACCAGCGCGGCCAAGTCCGGCTCGAAGTCACTTTTTCAAAAACCGTCTGGATCGAAGACCTCGTCGCCCTGGTCGAATCCTGCGCTAGCTCCGAGATCTTTTCCCTTTTGAAACGCCCGGACGAGAAACACGTCACCGAACGCGCGTATGATAATCCCGTCTTCGTTGAGGATCTCGTTCGCGCTGTCTCCGTCCAATGCGAAGCCCACCCCGATATCGTCTGGTACAGGGTCGAAGCTGAAAATTTTGAAAGTATCCACAATCACAGCGCATACGCCGTGATCGAACGCGGCTAGCACTGCCGCGTCATAACCCCTTTTTCCATTCGGCAGAAACCATCTTTCCCTTAGGATTCATTCCATGTCCCCTGTACTCATCCTTGCCATTTTGGTCGGCCTCGCCGGCCAGATTGTCGACGGCACTCTCGGCATGGCCTACGGGGTGACATGCTCGACCTTCCTTCTCGCCCTAGGCATCGCGCCGGCAATGATCAGTTACAGCGTCAAAGTTTCAGAAATCTTCACCACAGGCGTCAGCGGCGTCAGCCATATCTTCCACGAGAATGTCAACAGAGCCCTCTGCCTCGAGCTTGCTATTCCCGGAGTGATCGGAGGAGTCACGGGCGCCTATCTCCTCTCGAATTTCGACGGTGCAAAATTTAAGCCCTGGATCAGCGGATACCTGATATTGATGGGCGCATATATTTTTTGGCGTTCCAACCATAAACCAATCGCCGTCGATACTAAGGCCACCCACGCGATTCCTCTGGCTCTGGCCGGTGGATTCCTCGATGCCGTCGGGGGAGGCGGATGGGGCCCCGTGGTGACCTCGACCCTCTTGGCAAAAGGCCATCCTCCCCGGTACGTCATCGGCTCGGTGAATATGGCCGAATTTTTTGTCACGCTCACTCAGGCCCTGACTTTCTTCTTTTTTCTCAAACTGGAAAATCTCCCCATCATCGCTGGCCTGATCCTGGGAGGCGTGATCGCCGCCCCCTTCGCCGCAAAACTGTGCAAGATCCTGCCTGCAAAAACCATGATGCGACTAGTCGGAGTCCTGCTTATCCTCGTCAGCGCCCGCACCCTCCTGCTTGCTTTGAAGCTGATCTGACCTTCCGTCGGATCCCTTTCCCATGCTCACCCTTTCCCAACTCAGTAAATCGTTCGGCGGACGCACTCTCTTCAGCGACGTGTCGCTCCAGATCAACCGGGAGGACCGGATCGGCCTCGTTGGTCCCAACGGAGCAGGCAAATCCACCCTCTTCTCGCTCATTCTCGGGGAGGCCAGCCCGGATGAGGGCCGGGTCACGTTGGAAAAAAATGTCACGATGGGCTTTCTGCCCCAGGAATCTGCACCGGCAGGGGACGAAACCATTCTCGAGCTTGCCTGTGCCACCTCCCCGGAAATGTCCCGGGTCCAGCAGGCGATCAAACGCCACGAAGCCGCCGGCACCCTCGAAGACCCCGAATACCATGAAGCCCTCGACACCTTCACCGAACTCGGTGGCTGGCAACTCGAGCCCCGCGCCAAACAGATCCTCAGCGGCCTTGCCTTCCGGGATTCTGATTTTAACCGCAAAGCCAAAGCCCTCAGCGGAGGCTGGATTATGCGCGCCCACCTCGCCCGACTCCTCGTCCAGGAACCCAATCTCCTTCTTCTCGACGAACCCACCAACCACCTCGACCTCGAATCCCTCGTCTGGTTCCAGGAATATCTGCGCACCTACCCCGGTGCGATTCTGATGATCTCCCACGACCGTGAATTCCTAAACGAGCTCGTCGGATCTATCGTGGAGATCTCCCAGTCCAAACTTCATCGCTATCGCGGCAACTACGACAAATTTGTGATCGAAAAGGCAGCCCGGGAGGAACAACACCTGGCCGCCTATAAAAATCAGCAGAAAGAGATCGCCTCCCTCCAGCAGTTTGCCGACCGCTTTCGCGCCAAAGCCAGCAAAGCGTCCCAAGCTCAGAGCAAACTCAAACAGATCGACCGGATGGAAAAGATCGAGGCCCCTGTCTCCGCCGCCCGATCGATCAAATTCAGCTTTCCCCAGCCCGTCCGCAGCGGACTTCGAGTCATCACCCTGAAGGATGTCGACCACACCTACAAAAACATCGACGGCGCTCGGGATCTCACGGTTTATCGGGAACTCAATTTTGAGGCCGAACGCGGTCAGCGCACAGTTCTTGTGGGCCCGAACGGTGCGGGAAAATCCACCCTGCTCAAACTTCTCGGCGGCGTCCTCCCCATTCAAAAAGGCGAACGGATTCTCGGCCACAATGTCCGGGTCGGATACTTCTCCCAGCACCGCGGCGACACGCTCAACATGAAACATCAAGTCCTCGAGTCCGTACTCGACTCCCCCAACCCCGTGAGCGAACAAACCGCCCGGACGGTCCTAGGCTCGTTCCTTTTCCGGGGAGATGATGTTTTCAAGACGGTGGGCGTTCTGAGTGGCGGAGAAAAATCCCGTCTCGCCCTCGTCAAACTCCTGCTGGACCCGCCCAACCTTCTCCTGATGGACGAACCTACGACCCACTTGGACATCGGCTCAATCGACGCCCTGATCGGAGCCCTGCATCAGTACGAAGGCACACTGATTTTTATCAGTCACGATGTTCACTTCATCCGCGCCATGGCCACCACCGTCCTCCACATCAGCGCGGGACAACTCACCCCCTACGCCGACGATTATCAGTACTACCTCGAGAAATCGAAGGCGACCTCTGCCCGAGCCGCTCTCACGGCCGGTGAGCAGCTCACCAACTCCCAACCGGTCGCACCCGAAAAAACCGTCTCCTCCAGTTCTGTGGAAAAGTCTCCCACGCCCCGGAAAACCAAGGAACAAAAACGGGCCGAAGCCGAGGCCCGTCAGGCCAAAAGCCGCGTCAAAAAAGAACACGAAGCTAAAGTTAGCGATCTGGAAAAGCGGATTTTCGCCCTTGAGACACGTCTGGCGGAAATCACCGCAGAATTGGAAAAGCCGGAAACCTATCAGGCCAACGGGGCCGCCGTCACCCTCAGCCGGGAATCAGTCACTGTCAGCGCAACCCTGGAACAACTGATCGCGGAAGGCCTGCTTCTCTCCTCTCAAACCGAGGAAAACTAATCGCTGTCTCAGCGCAGTCCGATCAGAGCTGCGCCGTTGAGAATCAAAGCAAAGAGCAGGGCTCCGAGGAAGGTACAGACCGGCAGGGTCAGCACCCAAGCCGTGAGAATGTTTCGGACGGTGTTCATCTGGATCCCGGACTGATTGGCCGCCATCGTTCCCGCCACCCCGGATGACAAAACATGGGTCGTGCTGACCGGCAGTCCGAAATAATCCGCAATAACAATGGTTCCCATCGCCATCGCTTCTGCAGAGGCCCCCTGCGCATAGGAAAGATGCTGCTTCCCAATCCTCTCCCCCACCGTTTTCACAATTCTCTGATACCCGATCATTGTTCCCAGACCCAAGGCCACCGCCACCGCCACCTTCACCCAAGCCGGAATGA
>Ga0214917_10000854_pt1 | contig 39677 bp, 30 predicted proteins | sample LL_1208_BB_MetaG_FD_177983 | JGI IMG/M metagenome (GOLD analysis project Ga0214917, IMG submission 177983) | Freshwater microbial communities from Lake Lanier, Atlanta, Georgia, United States - LL_1208_BB | ecosystem: Environmental > Aquatic > Freshwater > Lake | place: USA: Georgia | collected... | reverse complement strand
CCAACTCGACCGCTCCAACTCGACCGCTCCAACCAGCCGACACTTCCCGGGCCCGACAGCGAGGGTCCGCCGCCCGTACTCGCCGCGAAGGTCCACGGACCGGCCTCCCGACGACAGGGCATTGTCGGCCAGCGGTCGGGCGCCGGTCAAGCAGCCGCATCGACGGAGCACGCCCGGGAGTCCGGGCCGACCACCGCCGCCCCGCACGCCCGGGCCACCAGCCGATAGAATGCGGCGACGACAGGAGGTCATGCCGGTGGAGACGCGAACGAGGGAGCGGTTCGGATGCCGGCGGTCCGCGGCCGCATGGCTGCTGGCGTTCGCCACGCTGGCGATCCACGCGGCGCCGGTGCGTGCCGATCGGGTCGAGCTCGCCGACGGCCGGGTGCTCGAGGGCAAGTTCGTGCTGCTGCCGGGCGTGGCCGTCGACCCCGCGGCCGACGTCGGCCGCGGCGGCGGCACGCCGATCCTGCTGTGCGACGACGAACTGACGAGGACGATGGTCTCGCGGCGGCGTGTCGTGAAGGCCGAGCCGGCGGCGGTGGCGGGAAACGAGCAGATCCTGATCCCTCAGCGGATTGCGGACGGCGGCAGGAGGCTCGCCGCGTTCGGCGCCATCGTCGGCGCCACGCCCTTCGACGAGTTCGGCCGCCGGATCATCACGCTCGCCACGGCCGGCGGCCACCTCGACATCGTGCAGGGCATCACCCGCATCGCGCCGCGTTGGACGAGCGTCGAGGCCGTCCTGACGGAGCAGCAGTACGCCCTCGACATGCGGATCGCCACATCCTCGATCCCGCGTGACGTTCTGAAGCGGGTGATCGACCGGCAGATCGACCGCACCCGCTCCGAGGAGCGGCTGCGGGTGGTGCGGCTGTTTCTCCAGGCCGATCGCTACAACGACGCGCGGCAGGAACTCGACGAGGTGCTGCGCGACTTCCCGGACCTCTCCCTCGCGGAGCAGCGCCGCGACCTGGCCGGCCTCGCCGCCGACAAGCTTCTCGAGGAGGTGCTCGCCCGCAGCCGCGTCGGCCAGGACGGCCTCGTGATCGACCTGCTGGAGAAGTTTCCCGTCGACGGCACGGGCGCCGAGACGCTCGAAGTTGTCCGCGAGGCCCGCGAGAGGTATCGCGGCCGCCAGGAGACCGCGCGGCGGATTCTCACCGAGCTCCGCCGGCGGGCCGAGGCCCTCGAGGAGGGGGAGCCCCGCCGCGAGGCGGCCGGAATCGTCGACGAGATCGAGCACGACCTCACGTTCGCCGCCCTCGACCGGCTGGCGACGTTCGAGCGGCTGGGAGACGATCCCGACACGCCCGCCGACGCGGCCCTCGCGATCGGGATCAACGGCTGGCTGCAGGGTGCGGCGGCGGCCGACCGCAATCTCAAGCTCGCGCTCTCCGCGGCGCGGGTGCGGGCGTTTCTCGTCGAGTACATGCGGGCGCCGGACCGTGCCGCCCGCGACCACGCGTACCGGGGGCTCGGCCAGGAGGAGGCGTTCGCCCCGGCGGTCGTCGCCGCCATCGCCCGCCAGATGCGGCCGCCGCTCGAGCCGCCCGCGGAAATCGCCCCGGGCCTGCACGAACTCGAGATCCGGGGGCTGCCCGACGAGGAGCCGGTCCGCTGCCTGGTGCAGCTGCCGCCGGAATACGACCCCCTGCGCCGTTACCCCGCGGTCGTGTCGCTGCACGCCTCGTGGTCGCAGCCGCTTGACCAGATCGAGTGGTGGGCGGGGCCGGCCGGCACCGACGGGCAGCGGCGTGGGCACGCGGGCCGCAACGGCACCATCGTGATCGCCCCCGCCTGGACCGCCGCTCGGCAGACGGCATACGACTATTCCGCCCGGGAGCACGCGGTCGTCCTCGCGTCGCTGCGGGAATCGCTCCGCAGGTTCTCGATCGACACCGACCGCGTTTTCCTGTCGGGCCACTCGATGGGCGGCGACGCCGCGTGGGACATCGCCCTGTCGCACCCCGACCTGTGGGCCGGCATGGTGGCGGTCTCGGCGGCCGCCGGCAAGTACGTCACCCACTACTGGCCCAACGCCCGCGGCCTGCCCATCTACATCGTCGGCGGCGAGCTCGACTCCGGCTGCTTCGGCCGCAATACCACGGACCTCGACCGCTACCTCGCCAAGGGATTCGACGCGACCTACGTCGAGTACCGCGGCCGGGGGCACGAGCACTTCGCCGAGGAGGTGCCGCGGATCTTCGAGTGGATGGGTCGCCGCCAACGGGCCTTCTTCCCCGCCACCATCGACGTGGTGTCGTTGCGACCGTGGGACCGCTTCTTCTGGTGGGTGGAGATGGAGGGGCAGCCCGCACGCACGGTCGTGCTGCCGGCCCAGTGGCCGTTCCCCGCGAACGCGAGGCCGTTCCCCATCGAGGCCAAAACCATGCCCCCGAACACCGTGCCGACCGGCAGCCTCGTGGTCCGCTGTGGCGCCGATCGCGTGCGGATCTGGCTCTCGCCGGAATTGGTCGATTTCACGAAGCCGCTGACGGTCACGCTCGACGGACGCCGCCTGGTCAGGGGCGACGTCAGCCCCGACACGCGGGTGATGCTCGAGGACCTGCGGCTGCGGGCGGACCGGCAGCATCCGTTCTGGGCGGTCGTGGAATGGGACAAACGGCCACCCCCGCCGTGAACGAGCCCGCCGCCGCGACGCCCTCCCCGCGACCCGCCCTCCGCGACGACCGTCACTTCGGCGGCGAGAGCGGCCGCCGGGCGACCTCCGGCTCCTGCTGCGTGCGGGGCAGCGCGACCCCCGTGATGGCCCAGCCGTCGGGCAGGGTCTGCATCCCAATGCCGGCCGTGCCGAAGTAGCGGCGAATCATCTCGAAGTCGGGCAGTGCCGTGCCGTCGAGCCGCGGCTCCCGCACGCTGCCCGGCTTGCCGTCGCCGAGGAGGGCGTTGAGCATCTGGCCGGTGAGGCTCTTCGACTTCGGCATCGAGCCCTGGCGCAGCATCTCGTAGGCGGGCCGGACCAGTTCCTCCTCGCGGCTGAACGATCGCACCGCGGCGTTGCCGGGCAGCAGCCGCGAGATCTCGGCGGCGACCAGTGCATGGTCGGCAGCCTGGCCGAGCGATTCGACGCCGCCGTCGGTCGCCAGCACCCGCTCGAGGATGTCGCGGTGCGAGGCCACCAGCAGGTGCCCGTGGGCCACGGTCACGACCGAGTGGGGCAGCAGCTTCTCCTCGCGCTCGCGGAGCTTCGTCCTGCGGCTGCGGTCGTCGTCGCCATCGGCGTGCGGCACGGCGCCGCCCGGCGTCTCCACTTCCAGCTTCGGGATCGAGGACGAGCGGTCGATCAGTTCCCAGGCGACGTGCCCCTGCACGTCGATCTTCGCCATGTCGGGGTCGATCGACATGCTCTTGGCGACCGTGGCGGCCACCCGGGCCGGATCGACCGCCTCGACGGCGATCACCAGCCGCTCGCTGTCGAGGTCGATCGGCGTCGTGTGGTCGGTGATCAGCGTCACGCGCGTGCCGAGCGCCGCGACCAGATCCCTGTCCATGTCGATCTGCGGGCCGTCCGGATCCTCCTTCACGGAGGCGATGACGTCGTCATAGACACCCTTTTCGCCGACGATGTCGTCGACCAGCGTCTCGGCGGAGACAAACGCGTTCCGCAGGTCCCACTGCATCGACGTCCAGCCGGCGACGTCGCGAGGCACCCACGGCTGCGGCTCGATGGCCGGCACGTCGGGGAAATGCAGGATGCGGGCACCGAGCGCGAACCGGTCGGCCGCGAACGGCTGGCGGCCGGGCAGCGGCGGCGCGTGCACGATCGTGTGGTGCCGCATGGCGTGGCCGGAGTCGCCGAACACGACCGCGCCGCCGGCGGCCTTGATGCAGTCGAAGCCCTGCCGCGCGATGATCGCCACGTAGTCCGGGCCCTTGCGTTTCTCCCGCGGCGGGTTGGTCGCCTGGTAGGCCTTGGCGAACGCCAGCGGATCGACGAACCAGCGAAGCGGCGCCGCGACGTTGAGCTGGCCCTGGGCGCCGCCCACCACCTTCTCGAACGTCGGCAACGACGCTATGCAGTCGCCCCGGCCCTCGGCCAGCGTGCCGATCATCTGGGCGACGAGGGCGGGATCATCGCCCACGACCAACGCGGCACCGACCAGGGCGAACGCCACCCGCTGTTCCTGGGCCGCGGTGCGGCCACCGGCGTCCGCCGCGGGAAGCTGGTACACCGTCAGCGCCGCGCCGCCGTCGCCGACGGCCTTGGCACCGTCCAGGCGGGTGCCCTTCTGCTCCTCCAGACGCTTTGTCATCGTCTCGACGAGTTCGCGGGCCTGCTGGTCGTGGCCCGACGTGTCGAGCAGCACCACGGTGGCGAGCCTGCCGGAGGGCGACTCCACGGCCCCGGCCGCGCACTCGCCGCCGCAGGCGTCGATCATGTCCTCGAGCGTGAGGCCCAGCCGGCCGAACCGCCGGTTGGCCGAGGTCTCGACCTGCTTGCGGGCGCTGTCGATGAAGGGCTTCATCACGGGATCGTGAAGCAGTTGGCCGTATTGGCTGGCGTCGAACCGCTCCCTGAAGGCGGGCGTGTTCGGGATGCTGAGCCAGCCGCGAGTCGTCGCGGGGAAGATCTTCTCGCTGGCAGTGAAGCCGCCGGCGGCGTCCGCCGTGCGGCCGTGGACGAGGAGGCCGATGCCGGCCACGGCGAGCCAGGCAGCCAGGCGCAGCGATCGGATCGCATGGACGGTGACGTTCATCCGCCCGAGTCTTGTTCCGTCCACGTCGCAACCTCCTTCAGGATGCGGGACGACCCGCGCCACCGGCGCGGCGATCCCGTTTTGCGGTTCTTTCGTTCCTCTGGATATCGTTCTTCCGGGCATCGTTTCTCGACTCTCCCCCGCAGCTCGTGGGCCAGGCCGGCGCCGCCGGCAGGCCAGCAGGTTCGCAGGAAACCGCAGTTTGCTCAACATGAAATCTGGCCTCGCGTCGACCGGCCGGGTCGCCACGAGGCTGGGCTGTCTGGGAGGGATGGCAGGCAGGCGTTCTGCAGGAGCCGCGGCGGCTCCGGGGCCGCCACGTTGTCCGGGGATCACGTTGTCCGGGGATCACGTTGTCCGGGGATCACGTTGTCCGGGGATCACGTTGTTCGGGGATCAGAGGAACGCGGCTGCGACGAGCGTCGCGGCTGCCGCGATGGCCAACGCCACGGCGAAGAGCGTCTCGCGGGCCGCATTCAATATCGCTCCCGCCGCGCCGACCGCAGCGAGCGTCACGGCGGCGGCCGCCAGCCCCGCCGTGATCGCGAGGGGCGGCCAACCGTGGGCCGGGCTCGCCGACGAGACGAGCCCGCCGACGAGCGGGGGCCAGCCGAGAATCGCGGCCGGCACGATGGCCGCGACCACGGCGCACCGCAGACCGCCGAGCCGCCATGACGTGCGGCCGCGGACAGCGTCAGGACCACCGGCCGCCGGCCCCGCCGCCGATCGGAAGAGCCGCTCCCAGGCCGCCGTGCCGCAGGCACCGTCGAGCAGCGTTGCACGGGGCACCGCGAGGCAGGTGTACCAGACCGCCGACAGCACCGCCCACGGCCACGCGGGCACCGCCGCAGCGTGGCCGGAGTCGGGAACGAGATCCGGTCGGAGGATGAGCCAGCCGGCCATGGCGGCCAGCGTGCTGGCCATCGCCAGCCTCTCGAGCGTGCCCTGGAGCGGGCCCACGGCCGGCAGCGGATCGAGGTGCAGCCGCTCCCAACCGCTGGCGGGCACGGCACCGGCCGCGATGCCGGCGAACGCCGGCCGATCAACCGCCACGTCGGCCGCGTTGCAGACCCTCCATGCCACCGCCGCGACCGCCGCGGCGAAGCACCAGCCGGCGGCCGCCGCGCCGGCGGCCCACCATGCGGCGCTTGCCGACGATCCGACCGCGAGGCCGCACGTCAGGCCGGCCGCCGCGCCGGCACCACCGATAGCCAGCGCGACCGCCGCGGCGTCGGCCGCGGTCGCCGACGCGACCCGCGCGACGACGACTGCCGCGACCGTCCCAGCGCCGGCAAGCACCGCCGCCGCCGCCGCCGTCGAGAGCGGCTCGCCCCCGGACGCGAGGCAGGCTGCAGCGGCGAAGCCCGCAAGCGGCCAGGCCGCCCGCAGCGTCGCCCAGATGGCCGCGAGCCGGCGAGGGGAGACGCGTGCCGAGCCCCGGCAGAGTTCCACAGGCAGGTCGCCGACCGCCGCCACGACGGCCAGCACCGCCATGCCGCAGACGACGCCCACCAGCCCGGGCCGCGGCCCGGCGGAGGCCCACCAGCCGGCCGCGGCGCCGACCGACAGTGCGATCCACGACGCGGGCCGGCGCACGTCGATGACGACGAGCGAGCGCGGCAGTTGCGGGCTCATCGCCGGGGCCGCACGTGCCCCTGCACCCGCGAGGGCAGGCCCAGGATCCGCAGGAATCCCTCGGCATCGGTCTGGTCGTAGGAGGAGCCGCAGCCCTCCATCGACGCGATCGCCGCATCGTAGAGGCTCTGGCCGCTCTGGCGGCTCTTCACCAGCACGTTGCCCTTGTAGAGGTTCAGCTCCACGGTGCCGGTAACGGGCTTCTGCGCCTCGCGGATGAACGCCATCAGGGCATCCATCTTCGCGACGTACCAGAAGCCGTAATACACCATCTCCGCCACCTCGGGGGAGAGCCGGTCGCGGAGGTGCACGAGGTCGCGGTCGAGCGTCATCTGCTCCACGAGCCTGTGCGCCTCGTAGAGCAGCGTCATGCCCGGCGCCTCGTAGACGCCGCGGCTCTTCATGCCGACGAGCCGGTTCTCGACGATGTCGGTCCGGCCGACGCCGTGGCGGCCGCCGATCCGGTTGAGTTCGAGCACCATCTCGTGCGGCGGCAACTGCCGGCCGTTCACCCGCACCGGCACGCCCGACTCGAAGTCGAGCCGCACCGCCTCGGGCACGTCGGGGGCGGCCTGCGGCGACACGGTCATGCCGAAATCGACGAGCCCGAAGCCGTCGGTCGTGAGCTCCTCGAGCAGGCCGGCCTCGTAGCTCGTGTGCAGGCAGTTCTCGTCGGAGCTGTAGGGCTTCGATTTCGACGCCTTCACGGGGATGTTCTTCGCCTCGCAGAATTCGATCAGCTCCTTGCGGCCGGGGAACCGGGCCCGGAACTGGGGAATCCGCCACGGTGCAAGCACCGTGATGGACGGATCGAGGGCCTCGGCGGCCAGTTGGAAGCGGCACTGGTCGTTGCCCTTGCCGGTGGCGCCATGGGCGTAGACCGTGGCTCCCTCCGCGTGCGCGATCTCGACGCAGACCTTGCTGATGAGCGGCCGCGCGATCGACGTGCCGAGCAGGTAGGTGCCCTCGTAGCGGGCCTGCCACTGCATCACCGGGAAGGCGAAATCGCGGCAGAGCTCCTCGCGGACGTCCACGATCATCGCCTTGGCGGCGCCGCAGGCCCGCGCCTTGGCGAGCGTGGCCTCGCGGTCCTCGCAGGGCTGCCCGAGGTCGACGTAGACCGCCACGACCTCGTAGCCCTGCTCGATGAGCCAGCCGAGGATCACCGACGTGTCGAGCCCGCCCGAATACGCCAGCACGCACTTCTTGTTCATCGCTCTCGCCGCTCTCCTGGATGGCTCCCGCCGGCCTCTCACACCTCGTGCACGAGCGCCATATTATGCCCGCCGGTGCCGAATCCGATACCCGCCACGAGGAGAATCCGGTCGCCCTTGCGGAGCCGCCCCTCCCGCACGCCCCAGGCGGTGACATGCTCGAGGAGACCGTTGACGTCGGCCCCCTCCGCCGCAGCCAGCGGAGTCACACCCCAGTACAACGACATCTGCCGCAGCGTGGCCGCGTCGTCGCTGACGCCGACCGTGGGGACGGCACCGCGCCGCTTCGACCGGGCGATCGCCGTCACACCGCTCTTGCTGGCCACCACGACGAGCTTCGCGTCGAGTTCGGCCGCGATCCGGCTGGCGCCATCGACCACCGCCTGCGTGATGGGATGCAGCCCCTCGACGAGGAACTCGGGCGCGGGGGGAAAATCGGCGGCCGCGATCGCCGCCCGCCCTTTTCCCAGCGCCTCCTCGAGGTATTGCCGGCGGTCTTCCAGATACTGCTTCTCCGTCGCGCTGGCGATCCGCCGCATCATCTCCACGGCGAGCCGCGGGTGCTCGCCGATCGCCGTCTCGCCGGAGAGCATGCAGGCGTCGGCGCCGTCGAGGATCGCGTTGGCCACGTCCGTGGTCTCCGCCCGCGTCGGCCGCCGGGAGTGCTGCATGCTGTCGAGCATCTGCGTCGCCACGATCACGGGCTTCTGATACCGCTGGCAGGCGCGGATGATCTGTTTCTGCATCATCGGCATGCTCGCCACGTCGATCTCCACGCCGAGGTCGCCACGGGCCACCATCACCACGTCGGCGGCCTCGACGATCGACGCGAGGCTGTCGATCGCCTCCCGCTTCTCGATCTTCGCCACCACGCGGGCCTTGGAACCGCGGGTCCGCAGCAGCTCCTTCAGCAGCTTCACCTCCACGGCGCTGCGGACGAACGACAGGCTCACGAAGTCGACGCCGGCGGCAGCGGCCCATTCGGCGTGCTGCCAGTCGGCCGCGCTCATCGCGGCCACGGAGAGCTTCACGCCCGGGAGGTTGACTCCCTGCCGGCTGCGGATCAGCCCTCCCTGCACGACGCGGCACAGCGCCTGCTGCGCAGAACGCTCCTCGACCACGAGGCTCACCGTCCCGTCGGCGAGCATCACGGCGTCGCCGACCGCCAGCTCGTCGATGAGCCGTTCGTACGTCGTGGTGAACTCGTCATCCCGGCCGCTCTCCGCACCGCGCACGAACCGGAACGCGGCGCCCGGCACGCACTCGACCGCGCCGCCCGGAATCTCGCCGAGCCGGATCTTCGGGCCGGCGAGATCGACGAGCACGCCGGTCGATCGCCCGGCGGACAGAGCCACGCGCCGCACCCGATCGAGCGTCTCCTGATGCTCCGCGATGGAGCCATGTGCCATGTTCAGCCGGAAGACGTCGACGCCGGCATCGACCAGCTCGCGCAGGCCGGCCTCTTCGCGGCACGCGGGGCCGATGGTGGCGACGATCTTGGTCCGGACGATCGGCGGGGCGGTCGGCATCGGCGTGGCGTCCTGCGAGGGGCTGGGCGGACGGCGAGGAGGGCCGCCACACTGTACCGGACGCGGTCCGTCTTCCGGTAGACTGTGGCCGATGACGACGCGCACGTGGCAGGATCGACGGGTGATCGTGGCGGGAGGCACGGCCGGGTTCGGGCTCGTGCTCGCGCGGCATCTGGCCGCGGCCGGGGCCCGCGTGCTCGTCGTCGGCCGGTCGGCCGAGGGCGTGCGGCAAGCGCTCGCGCACGTCGGCCGGGGCGACGACGACCGGCTGCGCGGCATCGCCGCCGACCTGTCGCGGGCGGGCGAGGGCGACCGCGTGGCCGCGGAGGCCGCGCGGCTGCTCGGCGGCGTCGACGACCTCTTTTTCTGCGTCGGCCGATCGGGCAGGGGGGCGATCCTCCGGACCGACGCGACGACGCTGCGCGAGTATTTCGACGCCAACGTCTCACCCGCGGTCGAGATCACGCGGGCCGTGGCGGACGACGTCGCGGGTGCGCACGGCCACCTCGTCTATCTCGGCAGCCTCGCCGGCAAGCTCGTGACGCCGTTCATGGGGCCCTACTGCGTGGCGAAGTCGGCGCTGGCGGCCTACGTCGACGCAGTCCGGCTCGAGCTGACGCCGCGGGGCGTGCACGTGCTCCTGGTCTCGCCGGGGCCGATCCGCCGCGACGAGGCTGATCCCCGCGCGGCCGACGCGGCCGACCGGTATGCCCACGACGTCGCCCGCGCCGGGCTGCCCACCGAGGCGCTCGAGCCCGGCGGCTCCGCCGCGGTCTCACGGATCGACCCCGACCATCTTGCCACGGCCGTTCTCGCCGCCTGCGTGCGCCGCCAGCACGAGCTCGTCGTGCCACGGTCGGCGGGATTCCTCGCCGGACTCATCGAATGGTGCCCCGAGTGGGGCCGCCGCATCCTGGCCCGGGCCGTGGCCCGCAGCGGGTGACACCGTGGACGAACCGCACGACTCCGTCGAACCGGTCGAGCCCTCCGCGGCCGCAATGGCCTCGTGGGCCCGGCCCGCGGTCGTCGACCACGCGCAGCTCCTGCTCGACTCGTTTTCGCGGCTCCTCGGCCGCGACCTCGTGCCCCGCACCGGCGGGCCGCTGGAGCAGGCCCGACGGCTCTTCGAGGCGGCGTTCGTGGTGGTGTCGCACGGCACGGAGCCCGACCCGGTCTTGAACTACGGCAACGCCGCGGCGCTCGCCCTCTGGGAGATGGACCATGCCGCGTTCGTGCGCACGCCCTCGCGGCTCACGGCGGAGCCGGTGCACCGCGACGAGCGGGCGCGGCTGCTCGAGCGGACCCGCCGCGACGGCTACGTCGACGATTACGCCGGCATCCGCGTCTCGCGGACGGGCCGGCGGTTTCGGATCGAACAGGCGATCGTGTGGAACCTGGCCGACGAGCGGGGCGTCCACCGTGGTCAGGCCGCGACGTTCGATCGGTGGACGCCGCTGCCCGCGGCCCCTCCGGGCTGACGGCGGCCCCCGAGCGGCGCCGTCGAACGACGTCTCATCGCCGCGCGGGCCGGCGATCACGGCCGTCAGCGATCGCGGCCGTCAGTCCGCGTCGGCCCGGGCAGCACGTAGTCTCGCCAGTCACGTTGCGGCAGCACGTTGGCGGCGGTCCTGCCGCCGAACACGACGAGCGCCGCCAGCAGGCACGCCACGCCGGCAAGCAGCATCACGACGACGGCCGCAGCCGCGGCGGCGGTCCAGCCGGGCACGGCGGCCGCCTGCGGGAGCCGCGTGCCCCACGCGCCGACGAGCAGCGCGAGGACGACCATGCCGCCGACCAGGGGGAAGAGCCGTGCGACGATCGCGTCGCTCCACACCGACAGCCCGCAGATGCCATGCGCGACGAGCGCCGGCAGGTTCATCTTGGAGCGGCCGGCGAGCCGGCGGCCCCGCGACGTCGGCACGAGCACGACTGGGATCCGCGCGTGGAGCACAGCCGCCGCGTAGTGGCTCCAGATCCCTGAGATGCCCACGACACGGTCGAGCACGGGCAGCGGCAGCACCGAAAAATTGCCGACCCGCACGTCGCGGCCGACGAGCGTCAGGTGCACGAGGCGGAAGGCGTGGTAGCCGGCGAGAAAGCCGAGGCCGTCCTGCCGTTTGAGCCGCCGGGCGAAGACGGCGGTGTGGCCGTCGCCGGCCAGCGCCGCCTCGAGGAGCGGCCCGAGCGTCGCGGGTTCGTCCTCGCCGTCGCCGTCCATCACCACCGTGAAGTCGGGGCGCGCACCGGCCGCCAAGGAGGCCAGCCCCACCGCGATCGCCCGCTGATGGCCGAGGGTGCGCCGCAGGTGCAGCACGTCCACCCGCGGGACGGCCGGCGTCGGCCCCGGCAGGAGCGCGGCCTCCGCGGCCGACGAGCCGTCGTCGACGAAGAGCACGGAGAGCCGGCAGGGAAACCGTGCAGCCTCCGCCGACAGCCGCTCGAGCAGCAGCGTTGCCGACCGCGAGTCGTCGTAGACGGGAATGAGGATCGTGACCGCGGGGGGCATCGCAGCGGGGCAGGGCGGGGCAGGGTGAAGCAGGGGCGGATGCCCCGCGGCGGCGGCCGCCTCGGCCGCGGGCACGCGGTCGACCGGACACCGTCGACCGGACACCGTCGACCGGGCTCCCAGAGTACCGGGCTCCCAGAGTCTAGTTCGCCCGACGGGTGCGGCCGTCGCCGGCAGGTCGGAATCGGCCCCGCCGGCCCGTGAGGCGTCCGGCAGCCGCGACAAGCCGGATTCCCGCCGATATAACTGGCCGCCTTGGCTCAGGCCGGCGTCGCGCGGGCCCGCCGACACGTTCCCTTCCCGAGAGTCCTGCGAGGAGCATCCGTCCGATGGCAGCCGCACAGAGCACCGGTCCCGAGGCGTTTCCCGGCATCGCGAAGATCCGCTACGAGGGCCCCGGCACGAAGAACATGCTCGCCTTCCGCCACTACGACGCCGACGCCGTCGTGGAGGGCAAGCCGATGCGCGATCACCTGCGGTTCGCGGTCTCCTACTGGCACACGCTCCGCGGCACAGGCAGCGATCCCTTCGGCCCCGGCACCATGGTCCGCCCCTGGGAGACCGAGAGCGATCCGCTGAAGATGGCGCTCAAGCGGGTCGACGTGGCGTTCGAGTTCCTGGAGAAGCTCGGCTGCGGGTTCTACTGCTTCCACGACCGCGACGTCGCGCCCGAGGGCGCGAACCTGGCGGAGACGAACAGGCACCTCGACGCCGTGGCCGACGCCCTCGAGCGGCACCAGCAGCGGACCGGCATCAAGCTGCTCTGGGGCACGGCCAACCTCTTCAGCAACCCGCGGTACGTGCACGGCGCCGCGACGAGCTGCAACGCGGAGACGTTCGCCTACGCGGCTGCGCAGGTGAAGAAGGCGATCGAGGTGACGCAGCGTCTCGGCGGCGCGGGCTACACCTTCTGGGGCGGCCGCGAGGGCTACCAGTGCCTGTGGAACACCGACATGAAGCGGGAGATGGACCACCTCGCCCGCTTCATGCACATGGCGGTCGACTTCGCGAAGCAGATCGGCTTCACCGGCCAGTTCTACTTCGAGCCGAAGCCCCGCGAGCCGATGAAGCACCAGTACGACTTCGACGCCGCCACGTGCATCAACTTCCTCCGCAGCTACGGCCTCGAGAAGCACGTGAAGATGAATCTCGAGACCAACCACGCCACGCTGGCGGGCCACGAGATCCAGCACGAGCTCGAATACGCCGGCATGCAGGGGTTCCTCGGCTCGGTCGACGCCAACACGGGCGACACGCTCGTCGGCTGGGACACCGACCAGTTCCCGACGAACGTCTACATGACGACGCAGATGATGTACTCGATCCTGAAGTACGGCGGCCTCGCCCCCGGCGGGATCAACTTCGACGCCAAGGTCCGCCGCGAGAGCTTCGAGCCGGTCGACCTGTTCCACGCCCACATCGGCGGCATGGATGCCTTCGCCCGGGGCCTGAAGATCGCGGCGGCGATGCGGGCCGACGGGGCGATCCAGAAGCTCGTCGACGAGCGGTACGCCAGCTGGTCGGGCCCGCTCGGCAAGCGGATCGAGGCGGGCACGGAGAGCTTCGCGTCGCTCGAGAAGGAGATGCTGGCCAAGGGCGACGCCCAGCCGTGCACGAGCGGCCGCCAGGAGCTCTTCGAGAACGTGATCAACACGTACATGTGAGCGGCTGCCGCATGCGAGCGGTGGCAGGCCCCGCACCGCCGCGCCGCGGCAGAGCGCGAGCTCCTCTGCATGCGCCGCTTTCTGCGTGTGCCGCGCTGCCGCACGGCTCGGCCGCCGCTGCGATGTCGCGTGGCGAAGGTGTCGGCACGCCCGCTGCGACCGGTGCCGACGCGAGCATCCGCGCGCACTGGCCCTTCGCGCCCCGCGGGCGAAGAATGACCGGAGTCGCAGCGCGAGGAGCGAAGACGCCGCCCGACGCAGGCAGAGGTGAACCGTGTTCTGCAGCAGTCCACCGCGGCCCACGCCCACGATCGGCGATCATTCGCCGGCGCCGTGACGCCGGTGTCGCTCGTGCTGGCGACCGCGGTGGCGACGTGGGCTCAAGACGCAGCCAGCGCCGCCGCGCCGGATGTGCGGGACAGGCGTCGGGCACGGCGTGACGATCTCCGCGTCCGCTACGCCGACGGCCCCGTCAGCGGCGCGGCGACCCGCTCGATCGCCCGGCCGATCTCGGCCAGCCGCACAGGATCGACCACCTTGCGGCCGGCCGCGTCGGTGACGTGGAAGGCGTCCACCACCTGGTCGAGATAGGTGCCGATCCTCGCCGACCGCACCGACAGCCCCTGCTCGAAGATCACCCGCGCGATGCCGTAGAGCAGCCCGGGCGCGTCGTTCGCGAACACCTCGAGGATCGTGTCCTGCGCCGAGCTCTCGTTGTCGAACCGCACGCGGGCCGGCAGCGTGGCCGCGGGGTTGGGGAGCGGTGCGAACGGGTTCCAGCGCCGCCGGAACGACGGCGAGTGGTCGGCGCCGAGCGCCGCCCGGATCGCCGCGGCGATCTCCGCCAGCCGGTCCTCGGGAGGCTCGCCCGCGTAGTCGGGGTCCTGCACCACGAAGTGGTCGAGCACGAGCCCGTCGTCGAGCGTGTGGATGTCGGCGGCCAGGATTTCCAACCGCTCGCTCGTCAGCCCGCCGGTGATCCTGTGGAAGATGCCGGGAGCCACCGTCTCCCGCGCCGCCACCGTCACCGCCACGGTGCCCGTGGTCGGCTGCCACCGCGTGCTCACGAGGACGCCGTCGGGACCGAGCCGCGCGAGATGCCCCAGCTCCTCGACCATCCGGCGCGGCTCCGTGTCGTGCAGGTACGACGACGGCAGCTGCCGCGCCAGCCGCACCACCGGATCCGCGGCGTCGCGGCCCTCGAGCAGCCGATCGAGACCGCTCCGGTGCCGTTCGGCGGCCACCGACGGCGTCTCGGCGTCGAGGGTGCCCAGCGTGCGGAAGTGCAGGGCGCCGAGCAAGTCGGCCTTCCACTTCGTCCAGGTGCCGGGGCCCACCGCCGACACATCGGCCGCGGTGAGGACCGCCAGCATCCGCAACACCTCCGGCGAGCCGACCTCGCGGGCGAGACGCACCACCAGGCTGTCGTCGCCCGTGTCGCGGCGGAAGGCCTGGTGGGCCATCACGAGGTGCTTGAGCACCAGGAACTCGACGATCTCCGCCTCGTCCGCGGGCAGGCCGAACCGCGCCGATACGTCGCGGGCGATCCGCGCGCCCACCTCGCTGTGGTCCTCGACGAAGCCCTTGCCGAGGTCGTGGATCAGGAGCGCCAGGAGCACGGGCCGCTTCCGGTTGATCCGCCGCCATTCGTCCCCCAGCCAGCCGGCGTCGTCGGCGAACGCCGCCGCCCGCTCCACCGCGAGGATGCAGTGCTCGTCGACGGTGTACTTGTGGTAGTTGTTGAACTGCAGCAGGTGTCGCGCATGCGCGAACTCGGGGATGAGAATCTCCAGGGCGGCGATCTCGTGCAGCCGCCGCAGCGCCCGGCCCAGCTGCGCGGGTCGCGCGAAGAGCCCGAGGAACCGGGCCAGCGCCGCCGGCCCGGGCACGCGAGGCAGGGTGGCCACCCCCGCACGCACCGCCTCCCACGTGGCGTGCTCCACCGGCAGGTCGTAGAGCATCGACAGCTCCACCAGACGCACGATCGCGTCGAGGCTCCGCGTCACCTCCTCCCGGCGGCCGGGGAGCGCGGCGACGTCGACGGGCCCCACCCGGAACAGGCCGTCGACCCGGTGGCCGAACACGCCCGCGACGGCGGCCCGCACCGGATGCGCGCGATCGAGGCGGGCGATCATGGTCTCGGCGACCTGCGCCACGCCCCGCGTGTGGCCGAAGTAGTCGCGCATGAATCGCTCCACGCCGAGCAAGCCGTCCCGCGACTCGATGCCCCGGGCGGCGGCGACCCGCAGCTGCTGGTCGCGTGTCAGGTCGTCGACCGCCTTGCCCGCGGCGAGGTGGAGGTCGTTCCGCAGACGCATGAGGAACTCCGCCGCGTCGCGGAGCGTGTCGGCGTCGGCCCGGGCCAGGCCGCCGGCGTGGGCCAGGCCGTCGAACGACGCCTCGCCATGGAGCACGATGCCGAGCCAGCGGACGAGCTGGATGTCGCGCAGCCCACCGGTCGACCGCTTCAGGTTCGGCTCGAGGAGCGAGATCGTGTCGCCGTACTTCACCGCCTCGGCGCGGCGGGCGGCGACGAGCGCCCGGGCGTGCTTCCGCGGCGCCCGGGCGAGCATCGACCGCAGCCGTGAGCCGAGGCGGGCCGCCAGGTCGACGTTCCCCGCGAGGGGCCGCGCCTCCAGAAGCGAGCTCAGGATCGTGGGATCGGCGGCGGCCAGCCGACAGGCCTCGGGAATCGTGCGCACGCTCTGCCCCACCTCGGCACCCGCGTCGAACAGATCCTGGAGGAGCCGCTGCGCCGCGGCGGCGACGGGCCCCGCGGCGGCGCGTTCGTAGAGCAGCATGAGGTCGATGTCGGAATACGGCGCCATCTCGCGGCGGCCGTACCCGCCGTGGGCGACGACCGCCACGTGCCGCCGCAGCGACTCGGCGGCGGGGGCATCGGCGACGACGGCGTTCCACACGCCGACGACCAGCGTGTCGCAGAGATCCGACGCGAGCACGCAGGTCTGCACGCCCGGCCCGCCGGCGGCGTGCTGCGCGGCGATCCTCTGCCGCAGCGACGCGAGATCCGCCGCCGCCCGCGCCACCGCGGGCCGGAAGAGCGGCGCCGCCGTGCCCGCGGTCCCGGTCATGGCGACGGATGCCAGGGGTCGTCGGCCAACCCGGCCCGCCGGTTGGCCACGCGGGCCAGCACGAAGAGCAGGTCGCCGAGACGGTTGAGGTATTCGATCGCGTTCGCGGGGATCGCCGTCTCCACCCGGCCGGCGAGGGTCACGACCCGCCGTTCCGCCCGGCGGCAGACCGTGCGGCAGACGTGGAGCGCGGCGGCCAGCGGTGTTCCCGTCGGCAGGATGAAGCAGGTGAGAGGCTCGAGCAGCGACTCGTGCCGGTCGATGGCGGACTCGATGTGCTCGACGTGCGCGGTCGTGATCCGCTCCTCGACGCCGCCCGGCGTCGCCAGCTGTGCGCCCAGGTCGAACAGTTCGCACTGGATCCGCCGCAGCAGCGGGTCGAAGTCGCCGACCTCCGCGAGCGCCCGCACCACGCCCAGTTGGCTGTTGAGCTCGTCGACGGTGCCGAAGGCCTCGATCCGCGCGTGGTCCTTCGCCACCCGCGGCCCGCCGAAGAGCCCCGTCTCGCCCGCGTCACCCGTCTTCGTGTAGATCTTCATGCACTCACCGCCTCCCGACGCGGCTCCGCGACCATTGGCCCAAGCCCCGGCATCGCCCCGGGCTCCGCACGCCTCCGTGCCGGCACCGCATATACTGTCGCATCATTCCACGCCTCGCACCACGCCCCGCAGGGCTCCTCCCGACATGCCACGATCGCCACGAACTGCCGACGGCGGCCCGCCTGCCCCCCGCGTCGCCCGGGCCTGCATCGCGCACGCCTCCATCGCCGTCGCCTGCGTATCTGTCTGCGCCTGCGGCGGCATCTGGGCCGGGAACGCCGCCTTGGCCGAGGACCTGTCGCCGTTGGAGCGGCGGTTTCTCGCACAGCCCATCCAGGTGACGGCGGGCATGCCGAAGGCGGGAGAGGGCTACTTCTCGTCCGACATGCGCCGCATCTGCTATCAGGCCGTGCCGGAAGGCTACCCGTTCTACCAGATATTCATCCAGCCCTTCGATCAGGCCGCGCCGCGGCCGACCACCCCGGTGCGGGTCAGCCCGGGCCGCGGCCGGACGACCTGCAGCTGGTTCTCGCCGGATGGCCGCAGGCTGCTCTTCGCCTCCAGCCACCTCGATCCCCGCATCGCCGAGACGGAGGCCTCGGCCCGGGCTCAGGCCGAGGAGGACCGCGCGACGGGCCGACGGCGACGGTACCAGTGGGACTTCGACCCCTGCATGGACATCTTCACGGCCGACCTCGACGGCGGCGGGCTCGTGCAGCTCACCCACGAGCCCGGCTACGACGCGGAGTGCTCCTTCTCCCCCGACGGACGCAGCATCCTCTTCGTCAGCGACCGCGACGGCGATCCCGACATCTACGTGTCGGACGCCGATGGCGGCAACGTGCGGCAACTGACGAACCAGCCCGGGTACGACGGCGGCCCGTTCTTCTCACCGGACGGCCGCTGGATCGCCTACCGCACCGACCGGCTCGAGAAGGACATGCTGCAGATCCACGTCATGCGGGCCGACGGCTCTGGCGACGTCGCGGTCACGAGCGGGCAGGGAGTCCGCTGGGCACCGTACTGGCACCCCACGAAGCCCTGGCTCATCTGGACCGGCGCGGACCACGGGGATCCGTCGCGGCGGCCCAACTACGACCTCTGGGTGGCCCGGCACAACGGGGCGTCGGCAGGAGCCGAACAGGGGTTTCGGATCGGCCCGCCGCTCCGCATCACCGACCACGAGGGGGCCGACGTGCTCCCCGTCTTCTCGCCGGACGGCGGCATCCTGATGTGGACGGCCAGCCGCGACGGTGGAGCCGGGGGCAGGGCAACGAGCCAACTCTGGGCGAGCCGGATCGACACCGCCGCGATCGAGGCGGCGCTTCCCGCAGTGGATGGCGACGGCCGTTGATCCCGACGGGCGGCCGCGACCGCCCCGGATTCGATGCGGAATTCCCACCGGAGGACACCGAGGCATGGCCGACACGGCGCGACGAGAGGGGCGGGGCGGCATCGCCATGATCGGCGGCGGACAGATGGCGCTGGCGCTCGCGGAGGGCTTCTGCAGGGCGGGACTGCTCCAGGCCTCCGACGTCACCGTCTACGACCCCGTGCCGGCGGCCCGCGATCGGCTCGCGGCCCGCGTGCCCGGCATCCGGTTCGCCGAGTCGTCCGGCGAGGCGGCCCGCGCCGCCCGGCTGATCGTGCTCGCCGTCAAGCCGCAGCAGGCCGCGGCCGCCTGCCGCGAGTTCGCCCCGTCGCTCGCCGCCGACGCCGTGGTCGTCTCGATCGTGGCGGGGCTGACGCTCGACGGCCTCGCGACCCTCACCGGCTCGCGGCGGATCGTCCGCGTCATGCCGAACACGCCATGCCTCGTGGGCCGGGGCGTCTCCGTCGTCTGCCGCACGGCGGACGTGCCCGTCGAGGACCAGGCCCGAGTGCTCGAACTGCTCGCAGCGGTGGGCCGCGTGCACGAGGCCGACGAGGGGCTGATGGACGCGGTGACCGGGCTCTCGGGGTCGGGCCCCGGATTCCTGGCTCTGGTGGTGGAGGCGCTGGCGGACGGGGGGGTGAAGGCGGGGCTGCCGCGGCAGCTCGCCTTGGCCCTGGCCACCGAAACGCTCTCCGGCACCGCGGCACTCATCGACCAGACCGGCGAGCACCCCGCGCAGATCAAGGATCGCGTCTCCAGTCCGGGGGGCACGACGATCGCCGGCCTGGCGGTGCTCGAGCAGCGGAGCGTCCGCGGCGCGCTCATCGACGCGGTCGTCACCGCTGCCGCACGGGCCCGCGAGCTCGGCCGTGGCGACACGGCGACGAAGCACTGACGCGGAACGTGCCGCCGGCCGCCCGGCGTCCCGCTCCGCGGCCGCGATCAGGAGCGGCGGGCTGCCTTCCCGCCCGCGGCCTTCTTCCTGGCGGTCTTCGCGGTCTTCTTCTTGGCGGCCTTCTTCGCGGCCTTGCCCGCCTTCTTCCCCGCCTTCTTCCCGGCCTTCTTCACCGACCTGCCGCCGAAGATCTTGTCCCACCCATCGGCATAGGTGCCGTTGCTGCCCACGCGAATGACCGACATCGAAACCACCTCGTTGCTGCTGGAACGGAAACGCGCCGTGCGGAAAAAGCATCACCACGACCGGGTTGTTCGTACCGGCGGACGGCCGACGGTGTCAAGCGACGCCGCCGATCGCCGCGCCGCCGCGTCGCTTCGGCCATCAAGGCCCCGCGATGATCTCGATCGCGACCCTGCCGATCGCCCCTGGCGGCCTGCCGCGGGCCGGCGTTCTCGACACCACACCCTCCGGCGGCGCGGCGGCGCACGAGGCCGCCTCGCCTGCGGGCGGGTCGCCGGCAGGCAGGCCGGCCGGAATCAGGATCACCAGCTCGTTCCGTTCGCGGAGCAGGGGCGTGACGTCCTGCTCCCAGCGGTGGGCTCCGGCCGTGATCGGCGGCAGCGGAGCGCCATTGAGGCGGACGTCGGCCGCGACCGTGGCCGATGCGATCACGAGGAGCAGGCGGTCGTCGGGACCGATGCCCGATGGTCTGCCGAACCGGCGGAGGAGGCGGACGTGGTCACCGGCACGCTCCGGCTGCTCCCAGGCATCTCCGAGGCGGATCGCGTGACGCGGCGGCGTGGGGGGCATGTGGGGGGCACCGGCGGCGGGGAACGAGCGGGTCACGGCACGACGACGGCGCGGCCGACCGACGTGCCTGCGAGCATCGTGGCGGCATGGGCACCGACGTCCGCGAGGCCGATCGCCGTCCCTTGCAGCCGCCCGCGCAGCCGCGGCCAGAGCTCGGCCAGCCGCATCCACAGGAGCGTCCGCTCCGCCTGCGTCGGCATGCCGGCGCCGTCGATCCCCGCGAGCGTGACGCCCCGCAGGATGAATGGGTGCACCGACGTCGCGAGATCGTGGCCGCCGGCCATCCCGATCGCGGCGACGGCCCCCCCGGGGAGCACGGACTTCAGCGCGCCGGCGAGCACCGCGCCACCGACGGGGTCGACCACCGCGGCCCAGCGGCCTTTGGCGAGCGTCTTCGGAGAGGCGTCGACGATCTCGGCGGCGGCCACGACCCGGGCGGCGCCCAGTTCGAGGAGCGCCGCCGTGGCGGCGGGCTTGCGGGTGGCGGCGACCACGCGACGGCCGGCCGCGGCGAAGCATCCGACCGCGATCATGCCGACGCCGCCACTCGCCCCGGTGACGAGCCACTCTGCGTCGGCCGCGGCCGCCGGGCCGTGGACCAGCGCCGCCAGCCGATCGCCCGCGAGGAGCACGGTCAGTCCAGCCGTCCCCAGCGCCATCGCGTCCTGTGCCGACAGCCGCTCCGGCCGTCGCACGACGGCGGCGGCCGGCAGCCGCAGCTGCGTCGCGAACCCGCCGTGCCGCACCTCACCCATGCCGTTCGCCGTGGCGACGACCGGCGTGCCGGCCGGCAGACCGCCCGCCGGATGCATGAGCGTGCCGGCGGCGTCGATGCCCGGCACCAGCGGGCTGACCCGCATCACACCGGGGTGGCCCGTGCAGGCGAGGGCATCCTTGTAGTTGAAGCCCGCCGCCTCGACGGCGACGACGGCCTCGTCACCATCCGCGGCCGCCGCCGGCGGCGCCGCGGCGTCCCACGGGAGCGGCGCGACGCCCCCGGTGACCCGCCCATCCGCGGAGCGTTCCACGAGCCAGCACCGCGATGCCCCAGGCTGTCGCTGCATACGGAGAAAAACCGTCGCCTGTCGGAATCGGTGGACCGCCAAACAGCCGCTTCCGCGAGCCGACGCCCGCCGCTCCTTGCCACCGCCCGCGGCCCCGGCGTTATACTACGCCGGATCGAGAGGGGTCCGCCGAAACCGGCACCGGCTCTTTTCGCGGACCGAAAATCGAGGGCGGACACGCCCGCATGGCCACACCACAGGAGTCTTGCCACGATGGGGAAAGCGCTCGAGTTCACCGAGGAAAACTTCCAGCGGGAAGTTCTTGATGCGGAAGTGCCGGTGCTGGTGGACTTCTGGGCGCCCTGGTGCGGCCCCTGCCGGATGATCGGCCCGACGATCGAGGAGCTTTCCGCCGAGAACGCCGGCACGTTCAAGGTGGGCAAGGTGAACGTCGACGACAACCAGGGGCTGGCGGCGACCTACAACGTGGCCAACATCCCCACGATCCTCATCTTCCGGGGCGGCAGGCTCGTCCAACAGATCATGGGCGTACAGTCGAAGGCGCGGCTGCAGCAGGCGCTCGACGAGGCGAAGCTGGCCTGATCTCGCTGGCCTGATCTCGCTGCATGATCTCGTGCGGCGGGTGCGGCCGCCGGCTGGGGACCCGCCCCGAGGGCAGGCGGGCCCGTCGGCGGAACACGTCTTCAGGCCGTGGGGATCGCTTCGTCGGCCATGGCGGTGATGGCGAGCAGGTTCTGGCCGGCATCGTGCTCCCGCACGGTGGCGGTCACCGCCGGTCCGCTGCGAGCGGCGGTCGCGGCCCGCAGCCGCTCGAGAGTCCGCTCGTCGACGAAGCCGCAGAGCTGGGCGTGCATCCCGGGCTCGCGGAGCTTCTCGACCGCCTTGGCCTCGATCTGGCGGACCCGCTCGCGCGTGACGTCGAAGATCGTGCCCACCTCCTCGAGCGTGTAGCTGTAGCCGTCGGCGAGCCCGAACCGCAGCCGGAGGATCTCCCGCTCGCGGTAGGAGAGACCGCCGAGCGCGTGGGTGATCAGCGACGTGAGCGCCTGCTGGTTGACGGCACCGAGGGGGTCGTCCTCGCGGTGGTCGCGGACGAGGTCGCCCACGGCGCCGTCCTCGGCGTCTCCGAGCGGCTGGTCGAGCGACACGGTCTGCCGCGACATCCGCCAGATGCAGCCCGCCTCTTCCACCGAGATCCCGCCCAGCCGCGCGAGGTCCTCGACCGTGGGCTCGCGGCCGTGCTCCTGCACGAACGTCCTGGCGGCGTTCCGCAGCTTGGTCATCGTGTCGACCATGTGGACGGGCACGCGAATGGTGCGACTCTGGTCCGCGATCGCCCGCGTGATCGCCTGGCGGATCCACCAGGTGGCATACGTCGAGAACTTGAACCCGCGGGCGTGCTCGAACTTGTCGACGGCCCGCATCAGTCCCGAATTCCCCTCCTGGATCAGGTCGAGGAAAGACAGGCCGCGATGGCGGTATCGCTTGGCGATCGAGACGACCAGCCGCAAATTGCCGGCCGCGAGCTCCCGCTTCGCGGCGTCGTAGCGACGCTGCAGGTCGTCGAGCCGGGCGAGCCGCCTGGAGAGGGTGCGGCGGCTCTCCCGCGTGGCGATGAGCAGCCGGTGATGCTCGGCGAGCAGCGCGTGCCGGGCCGCATGGTCCCGCGCCGGCCCGTCGAGCCGTGCCCGGACGTCTTCGATCCGTCCGCCGATCGTCCGCAGTTGCTTGAGGAGCGGCGTGAGCCGCTGGATCCGCAGATGCATCTCCTCGACGAGACGCACCGCCTTGTTGCGCTGCCGCACGAGCCGGCGCCATGCCGCCCGCCGCCGCTGGATGGGCACGCTGCGGGACATCGCGATGCGGAAGAGCCTGGCCTTCTCCTGCTCGATGCGACGGAGGGTTTCCAGGTTGGGCCCGAGCCTCTTCAGCAGCCGCGCCTTCTCCTGGGTGTTGGTGACCGCGACCTCGATCGTCCGGTCGAGGCGGATCGTGCCCGCCTTCACCCGCTCCAGCAGGGCCACGGCGCCGCGGAGGATGAAGTCGTTGGCCAGCATGGTCCGCCGGAACATGCGCCGCCAGCGCTCGATTTCCTTGGCACTGGCGACCTCGCCGGCGCGGGTGAGCAGCGGATTGCCCCCCATCTGCAGCAGGTAGAGCCGGATCGGGTCGTCGATGCGGGCCGACGGCCGACGGGGCCGGTTCGCGGCGGAAGGCCGCGTCCGGGTGGGCGGGGTCGCGGGGGGGCCGGCATGACGCATGGGCAGGTTCTCCGGTGTGGTGGCGATGCCCGACGGCTCGTCGCGGGCCAGCCCGCGGCGCGACTCGAGGCGACCGGGAGAGAGGCACGTTCCGCGCCGGCCGCCGCCCGCCCCCCGCGAACCCGCCGGATGAACCCGGAAAAAAGGCCCGAAGCTGTCGGCCGGCTCGCTCGCGGGCCATGGCGGCATGGCGCGGCTTGTCGCCGGCGGGCGACGGGCGGCGGGCGACACGTCTCCCGGCCGCGACGCCGCCGGCACGCGCGGATCCAGGAGCGCGGATCCAGGAGCGCGGATCCAGGAGCGCGGATCCAGGAGCGCGGATCCAGGAGTGCGGATCCAGGGGCGCGGATCCAAGATCGCGGATCCAGGAGTGCGGATCCAGGGGCGCGGATCCAAGATCGCGGATTCAGGGCAGCGAGGCCCGCGGCACGAAACTGGCCTCGCCGGACCCCGGGGGGGCACCGGTATACTCTCCGGCGAAGGGCCTCTCGGTGTGCAGGGGCTCGCCCCGACCGCCTGACGACAGCCGCCGCTGACGTTTTCCCATGAACATCGTCGTTCCCGCCCTGATCGCGCTGGTGATCCTGATGGGGCTGATCGCCATCGGCGTCGGCCATCGGGGCTGGAACTGGGGCACGATCGCCGGGGCAATCCTGCTCCTGCTGGCGGCGGGCGGATACTTTTATCTCGCGGCACGGCTGGCCGATCGCGAACGCGCATGGCGGACGAAGGTGGCCGCGAACGAAAAGGAACTCGCCAAACTCCTCGACGTGTCGGGCTCCGGCGACTCCCTCGTCGCCCTTCGTGGCAAGCGCGACCGTTGGCGGCGGGTGCAGACCTTCGTCGATACATGGCGCGGCCGCTCGTGGCCGGCCACGGAATTCCAGCCGCCGCAGGGGGGCAAGCCGGGCACCGTCGCCGTCAAGATGTCATCCGCCGAGGCGGCGGCGACGCCGATCGACGCGGGAGCCGAACTCTCCATCTTCGACGATACGGACGTGCAGGAAGGGGGACAGTTCCTCGGCATTTTCCGGGTCGTCTCCGTGCAGACGGCCGAAACGCTCTGTCAGATAGGCCTGGTCGCGGCCGAGAGTCCGTTGCCCCCGAGCGATGCCGACAAGGCGCTGTGGTCGCGGCAATACGACAAGGTGACCGTCTACGAGCACATGCCGGTCGATCGCTGGGCGGCCTTCCAGACGCTCGTCGGCCATGCCCGGGACGAGGGCGGCGATCGCTGGCTGCCCAAACCTGAAAAGACGCCGGACGACAGGCTGCAACGGCTCGAGGAGATGATGAAGCAGCCGAAGCACCATGACGAGGTGATCCCGGAGGAGGAGTGGGCCGCCGAGGCTGAAAAGTTCGCCCGTGGCGAGATCCCGCCGGGGAGCCTCTGGGCGGTGGTCGAGTTCGAGAACGCCGTGAAGTACACGCCGAAGGGCGGGTTCGCGGCCGACGATTCGAACGACGCCCCCGCGCCCGCCGCGGAAGCGAAGCCGGATGACGACGAGGGACCGGCCGGCGCCCCCGGCGAGATGCAGGAGTCGGGGCAGATGATCGATCCGGACGCTCAACGGAGCGAGGCCAAGACCTTCGCGCGAGGAGCGACGGCCGAGTTCGACTATCAGACGGCGGTCGGCCTCCAGGACGACAAGCACTGGTGCCGCATCAAGAGCGTGATCTACCGCCGCCCGCTCACGGACCCGTACACGGCGCTCCGCGGCGGAGACGAGTCCGAAGGGATGTTCCGCATCAAGCAGGCTCTGCTCGGCGAGATCGCCGCGATCGAGCGGAACAGGGGCCGGATCGCCACGTCGAGCAAGAACGTGGCCGTGCAGTCCGAACGAACCGCCGAGCAGACGAAAGATCTCCGGGACGATCTCGCCGAATGGGCCAAGGACATCGCGGCCGCCGAGACGACCGCCACGGCGTTCGACCGGCGGCTCAAGGCGGCGACCACGGAACTCGGCGGCCTGGAAGCCGAGATCGTGGACCTGGGCAGGCAGTTGCAGGGCGCGGTGGCCACGCTGACGCAGACGATCGACGCGGCGACCCCGCCGCCCGTGCTGCAACGGTAGCCGTCCCAGAGCACCGCGGCGAAGACGGGATGCGGCGGCTCTCGGCCTCCGGAAACCTCCGGCGGTTCCCGCGACCGACCCAGTGGGCAAAGACGATGGACGACCCGGTTCGCGGACGGGCGGGCCGACCGTCGACGGGGCGACTGCGCACCGGCTACACTCACGGTCCGTCGTCCACACTCCGCCCGCGAGCCCAGCGATGTCCATGACCGCCGCCCGTCCCAGCACCACGGCCCACCTCCGGAAGGCCGTCCACCATCACCGTCTGGCCAGCAAGCGGGGGATGCTGGAACGGATGTTCACGCTCTGGTTCAGGGGCTTCGTCTACAACCAGATCTGGGAGGATCCGCGGGTCGACGCCGAGGCGCTGCAGATCGGGCGCGAGTCGAGCATTTTCACGATCTCCAGCGGGGGCTGCAACGTCCTCAACTATCTGGTGCACAAGCCGAAGCGGATCGTGGCGGTCGACCTCAACTCGAACCACATGTGCCTGACGCGGCTCAAGCTCGCCGCGATCGAGCATCTGCCCGATTACGAGTCCTTCTACAACTTCTTCGGCCTCGGCCGGCACGCCGACAACGTCGGCAATTACCGGCGTTATGTCCGCGACCACCTCGATCCGATCACCCGGGCGTACTGGGAGTCGACGGACTGGCCGGGAAAGACGATCGGCCCGCAGCGGATCGGCTACTTCAAGCGCGGCCTCTACGATCAGGCGAAACTCGGCCAGTTCTTCCGTGTCGTGCACGGCCTGGCGCGGAGCATGCGGCGCGACCCGGCCAGGCTGCTCGCGGCCCGCACCGTCGCCGAGCAGGAGCGGATCTTCGACGAGGTCTACTCGCCGCTCTTCGACAACGGCATCGTCCGCTGGATGGGACGGCAGCCCGTCGCCGTCTACAGCCTCGGCATTCCGCCGAGCCAGCACGCGGCGATGCTGGAGGAGCAGGACAACGACGGCGGCAAACTCTTCGACATGTATCGCGAAAGGGTCCGCCGGCTGGCCTGCGGCTTCCCCCTCGACGACAACTACTTCGCGTGGCAGGCCTTCGGCCGCCGCTACGATCACCAGGGGCGTCGGGCGCTTCCCGACTACCTCAAGCGGGAGCACTACGAGACGATCAAGTCGATGGTGCCGCGCGTGGAAACCCACGTGGCGTCGCTGGCCGACCAGCTGCGCGAGGAGCGTCCCGGCAGCCTCAACAGCTTCATCCTGCTCGACAGCCAGGACTGGATGCCCCCGGCGGTGATCGACGACCTGTGGGGCCACATCGCCCGCGTCGGCGGGCTCGGCACGCGGGTGATCTTCCGCACGGCGGGCGAGCGATCGCCCGTGGAGACGGCCCTGTCGCCGGGCACGAAGGAACGCTTCGCGTACCGCCAGGAACGGTCGCGCGAACTGCACCGCCAGGACCGTTCCGCGATCTACGGCATGTTTCACCTCTACGAGATGGTCGATCCCGCGACCGGGGAACGGTCCGAAGCATGAGCGGGCTGGATGCCGATCGGCCGCGGACCGCCGCACAGCCGCCGGTCTCGTCGTCGAACAACCGCCGGCCGGCCGGCGCCGACCACGCGGCCGCCATGGACCGGATGTACCGGTTCACGCGGCACGTGTACGACCTGACGCGGCGGTACTACCTGCTCGGCCGCGACCGGCTGCTCGAGCGGGTCGTCACCGCGAGAAACACCGCGACGCTCGAGGTGGGCTGCGGCACCGCCAGAAACCTGATCAAGCTCGCCGCCCGGCCGGAGCCGGGCCAGCTGTACGGCCTCGATGCGTCGCACGAGATGCTGGAGACGGCGGCCCGGAGCATCGAGCGTGCGCACCCGCCGGCCCGCAGCGCCGGCAGGGAGCCGATCGTGCTGCGCCAGGGCCTCGCGGAGCAACTCGACGCCCAGCGGATGTTCGGCCGCGACGAACCGTTCGACACCGTCTTCTTCTCGTACTGCCTGTCGATGATCCCCACCTGGCCCGGGGCGATCGACGCCGCCATGGCCAACCTTCGTCCCGGCGGCCACCTGCTGATCGTCGATTTCTGGGACCAGCAGGATCTGCCGGGCGTGTTCGCCGCGGGCCTGAAGCGCTGGCTGGCCATGTTCCACGTGCACTATCGGCCGGAGGTGCACGACGCGATCGTGGACCTCGGCACGTCGGGCCGCGGTGACGTGGAGTTCGAGTCGATCGCGAGGCGCTACGCCTACATCGCCAGCATCCGCAAGAACTGACCGACGAACGGCGCCGACGTCACGGCAGCGCGAACACGATGCCGGTCACCGTGGCGGCCTGCACCGCGAAGCCGCGGCAGCTGATCGGGACGGCCGGGATCGTCCACGGCGCGCAGCTGCCGGGACGGTAGTAGCCCAGCGGATAGACGCACTCCCACGGCAGCTCCACACCCATCTTGTAGGGCAGGACGGGAAGCGTCACGAAGAAGTGCGCCGCCGACAAAAACGGATCCGCCAGCGGCCCGTGGGAGTGGCCGTAGCGCTCCAGGCTCCAGTCCTCGAAGTAGAGCGGCTTGTGGCAGTAGCCCGCGGCCTTCCAGGTCATCATCGTGGTGGCGAACCGCCGCGGCTTGAACGTCTCCCCCTCGAGCCGGCATTCGCAGGGATAGTCACTGCCCGGCCGCCCGCCGACGCGGATGTCGAGCGCGATGTCGCCGATCGCGTCGTCGCGGAGCCGCTTGAGGGCGTCGCGGCACTCCTGCGATTCCTCGCTGCACGGGCTCTTCCTGCCGCTCTTCTCGTTGGCAGCGGTCTCCCTGCTGTTTCGCTCGCGTGCGGCCTGATCCTTCGATTCCGCGGCCTTCGAGCCGTCACCGCTCCTCTCGCCCGCATTCCTGCCGGTGTCCGAGGGGTTCGCACCGCCCCGCGTCGACCGCGTGTCGCCCGGAGCGGCGACGGTCCGGTTCCGCGACGCGCCGTCGTCGCCGCCCGCGTCGGCCCGCCCTGGGCCAGCCGTCTCGGCGGGGGGCTGCTCGAGCGTCAGTTCGCCACCGCGGCCCCCGCCGTCGGGAATCGCCACGTCGGCGTCGGCGTCGGCCGCGAGCAGCCGGATGTAGAGCGACTCGGGATCTGGCGGCAGCGGCAACGCATCGGGGTCGATGATCACGCCCGGCGGAGCCGCCGTCGCGCCGGCATCAGGCTCGGGCGGCGCGGCCGCCTGTGCGGCGATGCCGCCGACTGCCAGGGCACAGGCGACCAGCAGCCCGAGCATGGTCGCCGGCCGCCGCCGCGACCATCGCAGGGCGGGGCGGGCCGCGGCATGCGACCGCGGTGTGACGGGGGCGATCGGGCCGGAATTCGTGCGTGGCAACGGTGTCATCGATCTGCCCCTCGAGCGCCGAGCCGATGCCGCGCACGCCTCGGCCGGGCCCCGCGTGTGCTCTGGCCCGGCGGCGTCACGATCGACCCGCGTCCTACAAATCGACCCGGAGCCCCCCGCAACTTTGATCCCGTCGGCACAGACGCGGGCATCGGCCGAAACTCACCCGGGCGACCCGTGGCCGCAACCTTTCCGACACTGCGCAGACCGCCAAGGCGACGCGGACCGCCCGCGGCTACTCGCCGGCGCCCCGCTCGACGCTGTAGTTCGGGGACTCCTGCGTGATGACGATGTCGTGGGGATGGCTCTCCCGGACCGCGGCCGCGGAGACCTGGATGAACTTCGCGTCCCGCCTGAGTTCCTCGATCGTCCGCGTGCCGCAATACCCCATGCCCGCCCGCAGCCCGCCGACGAGCTGGTAGACGAAGACGCTCAGCGGGCCCTTGAAGGGCACCCGGCCCTCGACGCCCTCCGGCACGAGCTTGTCGCTGGCGCGGCCCGTGACCCGCTGCCTGTAGCGCTCGCTGGAGCCCTGCACCATCGCCCCGAGCGAGCCCATGCCGCGGTAGGACTTGAAGGTGCGGCCCTGGTAGAGCACGGTCTGCCCCGGGCTCTCGGCCACCCCGGCCAGCAGCCCGCCGATCATCACGCTGCTCGCCCCGGCGGCGATCGCCTTGGTGATGTCTCCCGAGTAGCGGATGCCGCCGTCGGCGATCACCGGCACGCCGGCGGCGGCCGCCTCGTTCGCCGCCTCCCAGACCGCGGTGATCTGCGGCACGCCCACGCCGGAAATCACCCGCGTGGTGCAGATCGAGCCCGGGCCGATGCCCACCTTCACGCCGTCGGCCCCCGCCTTGATGAGGTCGCGACAGCCCTCGCGGGTCGCCACGTTGCCGGCCACCACCTCGATGCCCCACCGCTTCTTGATCGCCGCCACCGTCTCGATGACGTTCGACGAGTGGCCGTGGGCAGAGTCCACGATGAGCACGTCGACGCCCTTGGCGATGAGGCTCGCGGCCCGCTCGTAATCGAACACGCCCACCGCCGCGCCGACCCGCAGCCGCCCCTGCCTGTCTTTGCAGGCGGTGGGGAACCGCTTCATCATGTCGATGTCCTTGATCGTGATCAGCCCGGTGAGCAGCCCGCGGTCATCGACCAGCAGGAGCTTCTCGACCTTGTTGGCCATCAGGATCTTCTCCGCCTCGTCGAGCGTGACGGCCCCGGTGGCCGTGACCAGACCGGTGCTCGTCATGATGCCGGCGATCGGCGTGTCGCCGCTCTCGAGGAACCGCAGGTCGCGGCGGGTGATGATCCCCACCAGCCGCCGGCCGTCATCCGTGATCGGCACGCCGGAGATGTTGTGCTGGTCCATCACCTCGCGGGCCCGGCCCACCGTCGCGCTCGGGGGCAGCGTGACGGGGTCCGCGATGATGCCGTTGGCGCTCCGCTTGACCTTGTCGACCTCCTCCGCCTGCCGCTCGATCGAGAGGTTCTTGTGAATCACCCCCAGGCCGCCCTCCTGGGCCAGGGAGATCGCCATCTCGCTCTCGGTGACCGTGTCCATCGGCGAGCTGACGATCGGGATGTTGAGCCGGATGCCCCGGGTGAGCTGGGTGGCCACATCCACCTCGGCGGGCACGACGGACGAATGCCGCGGCACCAGCAGCACGTCATCGAAGGTGATCCCGGTGGCGACGATTTTTCCATCCATGACGGCGCGTCCTTTCTGCGGGAAAGCTGGCGATTATGCGGTTTCCCGGTCCGAAACGGCAACGACCGCCGGTTTTCCGCGGCATCCCGGCCCGGCGGCGGCGGCGCCTGGCCCGAAAGCGTGACGTAGGGTTGTTCGTCGGTCGGCTTTCCGCCGCACTCCCCCGGCCCGCTTACGCTCGTCGCCCACCAAGACTGGCCCACCCATGCGATTCCTCGACGACTCCCTCGACGCCCTCCCGACCTCGTCCCCGGCGACCGCCCGCGGCCCGCTGCCCGACGACGCGATCGCCCGGCCGGACCGCGAGACGCTCGAGGCCCACCTCGCCCGCAAGCACTACGGCCCCTTCACGCTCACCGACGCCATCCGTCCGGGCTGGCGGCTCGACGTGGTGCCGCGGGCCGGCTACCGGCACGACGCCTACGTCGATCCGCGCAGCGGCTCGCGGCTGCCGGCCCTCATCGCCGCCGTCTCGAGCGAGCACCTCTTCGAGACGTTTCTCGATCTCCTCGAGCCGCTCGGCGACACGCTCGACGTCGTGCTCGAGACCTCGCACGACGACCAGGTGAGCGGCGCCGAGTTCACCCGCGAGGGCGTCGAGCGACTGGTGCTCGAGAGCCTGCTGTGGGACTTCGAGGAACTGCTCCTGCACGACGGCTGCACGAGCATCGCCGTGATGCATCCCGAGATGCAGGTCGAGGTGCAACTGGACGAGCACAAGCTGCTCGTCGTCTACGCCCACGACCGCGGCCCCTTCGAGCGGATCCTCCTGCGACAGGGCATCGAGCGCAACGACCGCATCCGCTTCATCTCGCAGGGCGAGCACATGCACACGTCGCACACGCGGTTCGCGCGCCGCTTCGACGAGATGGTGAACCGACTCGGCGCCGGCGGCTGACCCGCCGGAGCCGGGCCGCCGCGGCACCGCCGCGGCTGGGCCTTGGCACCGGCGGGCGGCCGCGACGCGGGGGTGGGCGGGGCGTTTTCGGGCTCCGCGGGGCGAATTCGGCCGGGGAACTGGCCTTGAGCCGGGCCGGCTGATCGCCGACATTCCGCCGCCGGCCCCGGTGTCCGCGGGCCGCCCCGCGGACTCAGCCATGCACCGCCCCCCGACACTCGTCGCCGCCGCGATCGTGGCGACCGCCTGCGTCGCGGGGCGGATCGACGGTCAGGAGATCCTGCCGCCGCCCGGGGTGTCGGTCGTCCCTCCCGCGGTCGCCGCCCAGCCCGACCCGTTCGCGCCGCTGCCGGCGGGAACGGTGATCGGACCGGCCGGCCCCGTTCCGCCCTACGCGGCGGCGGCCCAGTCCGTCCGCAACTCGGTCGTCATTCCGCCGCTCGACGCGGAGCTCGTCTGGTCGCGGATGGTCGACGTGGCCGACGACTACTTCAAGGTGGCGGCGGAACAGCGGGTGGTGTTCGCCAACGGGGTGCCCACGGAGGGCCGGATCGACACCTTTCCGCAGACGGGTTCGACGCTCCTGGAGCCGTGGCGGGGCGACTCGGTCGGGTTTCGCGAGCGGCTCGAGTCGACGCTCCAGTCGATCCGGCGCCGGGGCACGATGCGGCTCATCCCCGATCCGGCCGGCTGGCGGATCGAGGCGGTGGTCCTCAAGGAACTCGAGAACATGCCCCGGCCGATGCAGGCCACCACCGGCGGTGCCTCGTTCCGCAACGACGACTCGCTCTACCGCTACGGCACGCCGCTGCCCACGCTCGGCCAGCAGGTGGGCGACCAGCCCCGGCCGGTCGCGGCCCCCACGCCGAACCTCGGCTGGATCCCACTCGGCCGCGACCCGCTGCTCGAGCAGCGGATGCTCTCGAAGGTGCTCGCCAAGCTCGGCGTCGCGCCGATGCCGCAGGCAGAGCCCTACTACCAGCCTCCGGAAGCCGCGGCCGTCCCGGCCGGCCCCGGCGTGCCCGTGAGGGCCGCGCCGATTCCCCCGGAGCAGCTGCCCCCGGGCGCGGTGATCGCGCCGGGGCCGCCCGTGCCGATCGAGTCGCTGCCGCTGCCACGGTGAGCCGCGACGCGGCCCGTCCGGCCGGCTACTCGTCGGTCACGCAGCCGCGCGAGGCGGGCGCGACGCAGCGGATGTACTTGGCGAGCATGCCCCGCGAGGCCTTCAGCGGCGGCGGCCGCCAGTCGCCACGGCGACGGCGGAACTCGTCCTCCGACACCTCGGCGTCGATCGTGGCGGTGTCGGCATCGATCACCACCACGTCGCCGTCCCGCACCAGCGCGATCGGCCCGCCCTCCTGCGCCTCGGGCACGACATGGCCCACGATGAAGCCGTGCGAGCCGCCGGAGAACCGGCCGTCGGTGATGAGCGCCACGTCGTTGCCCAGGCCTGCACCCACCAGCGCCGACGTGGGCGTGAGCATCTCCGGCATGCCCGGCCCGCCCTTGGGCCCCTCGTAGCGGATGATCACGACGTCGCCGCGGTGGATCGCCCCCTGCTCGAGCGCCGCCAGCATCGCCTCCTCGCTGTCGAACACCCGCGCCGGCCCGCGGAACCGCGAGCCCTCCTTGCCGGTGATCTTCGCGACCGCGCTGTCGGGGGCGAGGTTGCCGTGCAGGATCGTGATGTGGCCCGTCGGCTTGATGGGGTGCTCCACCGGTTGGATGATCTTCTGGCCGGCGGTCAGGCCGGCACTCGAGGAGAGGTTTTCGCCGAGCGTCTTGCCGGTGACCGTCATGCAATCCCCGTCGAGCAGTCTCTTGTCCAGCAGATACTTCATGAGCCCGCTCGTGCCGCCGATGCCGTGCATGTCCTCCTGCACGTACTTCCCGCTCGGCTTCAGGTCGGCGATGTAGGGCACCCGCCTCGACACCGTCTGGAAGTCGGCCGGGCCCAGGTCGACGCTCACCGCCCTGGCCATCGCGATCAGGTGCAGCACGGCGTTCGTCGAGCCGCCGAGCGCCATCACCACCACCATGGCGTTTTCGAAGGCACGACGCGTCATGATGTCGCGCGGCTTGAGGTCCAGTTCGAGGAGCCGGCGCACGGCGGCCCCGGCCCGCCGGCACTCGTCGATCTTGCCGGGGTGCTCCGCCGGCAGCGACGCGCTGTCGGGCAGCGCCATGCCGAGCGCCTCGATCGCCGTGGCCATCGTGTTGGCCGTGTACATGCCGCCGCAGGCGCCGGCGCCCGGGCAGGAGTGCCGCACGATGTCGCCGCGCCGCGAATCGTCGATCCGGCCGGCCACGTACTCGCCGTAGCACTGGAAGGCCGAGACGATGTCGAGCACGGTGCCGTCGGCGAGGTGCCCGGGACGGATCGTCCCGCCGTAGACCATCAGGGCGGGCCGGTTGAGCCGCCCCATCGCGATCAGGCAGCCCGGCATGTTCTTGTCGCATCCGGGGATCGCCACCAGCCCGTCGTACCACTGGGCCTGCATCACGGTCTCGATGGAATCGGCGATGATGTCGCGCGACGGGAGCGAGAAGCTCATCCCGTCGGTGCCCATCGAGATGCCGTCGCTGACGCCGATCGTGTTGAACCGCATGCCGACCATGCCGGCCTCGACGACCCCCTCGCGCACCCGCGCCGCCAGCGTGTCGAGGTGCATGTTGCACGTATTGCCCTCGTACCACATGCTGGCGATGCCGACCTGCGGCTTGTCGAGGTCGGCCGGCTTGAGTCCGGTGCCGAGCAGCATGGCCTGCGACGCCCCCTGGGAGCGGGGCTGCGTGATGCGGGCACTGTAGCGGTTCAGGCCGGACGCGGTCGGCGATGTCATGGTGTTTCGGCTCCTCGTAGGATGCCGAGCAGGATAGTTCGCCCGTCACGCCAGGGAAAGGTGCAGGTGAAACGTGCAGCAGCCGGTGCGTCCCGCGTTCGTGTTTCTCGACATGGGCAACGTGCTCGTCTCGTTCGACATGCAGCGGGCCTTCCGCCAGATGGCCGAGGCGGGCCGCTGCGACGCCGCGGCCGTCCGGGCCGCCGTGGTGGAGGGCGGGCTGATGGAGTCGCTCGAGCGGGGCCGGATCGGCTGGCCCGAGTTCCACGCGGAACTGGCGCGGCGGACGGGCTGCAGCGCCGACCCGGCCGCGCTGGCGCACGCGGCGTCCGACATGTTCACGCTCAACGTCGAGATGCTCCCGGTGATCGCGGGGCTCGAGCGGACCGGCTGCGGACTCGGCATCCTGTCGAACACCTGCCAGCCCCACTGGGAGCACCTGCTGGGCCGCCGCTTCGCGGTGCTGCCGGGAAACTTTCGCGAGCTCGTGCTGAGCCACGAGGTGCGGGCGATCAAGCCCGAGCCAGAGATCTTCGCCACGGCCACGCGGCGGGCCGGCGTTCCGCCGGAGGAGATCTTCTTCTGCGACGACATCCCCTCCCACGTGGAGGCGGCGCGGCGGGCCGGCTGGCAGGCCGAGGTCTTCACGTCGGCGGCGGCACTCGCGGATGCGTTGGATCGGCGGGGGCTGAAACTCGGTCTCTGAGGCCGCGGACCGCCCGGAGGACGTCCGCCTCGTCGAATCGCCCTTCCAGGATCACCACCCCGTCCACGGCGAGCACCGGCACCCGATCGCCGTAGAGCCGGGCCAGAAACGGGTCGGCATCGACGTCGCAGGGGACGATTTCCGCGGCCAGGCCGGGCGCCACCGCGGCGAGCATGTCCCGGGCGGCGTCGCAGAGGTGGCATCCGCGACGCGTGTAGAGCATACTTTGCATGGGCGGGGGTGCGGCGAAACGACTCGACGTGCCGTAGCATACCGCTCCGCCGGCCTCCCGGTTGCGGCGGCGGTCGCGTCCGCCCGCTCCGATCCACGCCACCCCGCGTCGCCCGGCCCGCCGGGTACCCGCATGAGCGACTCCGCCTCACCCGCCCAGCCGCCCGTCGAGACGGCCGACGACTTCCTCGCCGTGCTGCAGGCCAGCGGTCTGGTCGCCCCGGCGCGGCGGGGCGACGTCGAGGCGGCCGTCGCCCCGTGGCGAGCCGCCCCGGGGGCGATGCCGGCGGCCTGCCGCCAGACGCTCATGGACGGCGGCCTGCTCACGGACTGGCAGATCCGCAGGCTGTTGGAACGTGCCGGACGGAACAAGTTCTTCCTCGACAAGTTCAAGCTGCTGCGGCCGTTGGGGCAGGGGGGCATGGGCAGCGTGTTCCTGGCGGAGTACCGCGATCCGGATCTGAAGAAGGACATGCGGGTCGCGATCAAGCTGCTGCCCAAGAAGCTGCAGAACAGGGGGCAGTACCTCAAGCGATTCAACCAGGAGAGCTGGGTGGCGGCGAGCCTGAACCACCCCAACATCGCGCGGGCGCAGTTCGACTTCGGCGATTCGGACGAGGACTCCCGCTATCACTACTCGGTGATGGATTACATCGAGGGGATCGACCTCGACCGCCTCGTGCGCAAGAAGGGTCCCCTCACCGCGCAGTATGCCGCCGAGTGCACCATGCAGACCGCCCTGGGTCTGCAGCACGCGCACGACCGCGGCCTCGTGCACCGCGACATCAAGCCCGCCAACCTGATGGTCGACGCCGCGGACGTCGTGAAGATCCTCGATTTCGGCCTCGTGCAGGAGGATGCCGACACGGGCGACTCGCGGGTGCTGGCGAACCTGCAGGCCCTGAAGGCCGATGAACGCAAGAAGTCCCTCGGCACGCCGGATTACATGTCTCCCGAGCAGGCGGAGGCCCGGGCGGTCGACCGACGCTCCGACATCTACTCCCTCGGCTGCACGCTCTACTTCCTGCTCACCGGGCACGCGCCGTTCGACCACGTGATGGGGGAGGAGGGGGGCAAGGGCACCCGCGACGCCCGCATGGAGGCCCACATCGGCACGACGGCACCGGACATCCTCGAACGACGGCCGAACCTGCCGGCGAAGCTGGTCGACCTCGTGCAGCGGATGATGGCGAAGTCGGCGGCAGCCAGGCCGCAGTCGGCGCAGGTCGTGGCCGACGAACTCTTCGTCCTCCTCGCTGGCGACCAATTGGAGGCGTTCGACCAGCAGGAGGCGGCGGCCGCCGCCTCGCGGGGTGCGGCCCCGCGGACGGCCAGCGTGGGCACGATCGCGTCGTCGACGATGGCCTCGGCGGCGGCTTCCGCGATGGCGGCCCGTGGCACCGGCGCGGAGGCCGCCCGTCCGGGGCCGCCGCGGTCCCCGTCGCAATCCTCCGCCCGCCAGGCCGACACTCCAGCCCGCGGAAGTGCGGCGCAGTCGACGACCCGCATGCCGGCGGCTGGCCAGCCCACCGGCGGGCCGTCCCGGGCACCGGCCGCCGCGGCCGCCGGCGGCAGCCCCGTGGCACGCCCCGCGCCGCCGGCGCAGCGGCCTGCGGCGGCGCGATCGAGGCCGTCGACCCGCGAAGAACGTCCGGCGTCGGAGGAGCCGCCGGCGCTGCTCCGAAAACTCGGCGGCCTGCCCTTGGCGGCGTGGCTGGCGCTGGCGATCGGCCTGCTGGCCGTGGTCGCGGCCGTCGTGGTCCGGTCGCTCGCGGGCTGAGAAATTGCCGTCCCAAGCCGCCGCGGGCCGGGCCGATCGAACAGCGGTTTTCGCGCGGGGGTTTTCGCGCGGGCGTTTTCACGCGGGGGTTTCCGCGTGCAGGTTCTCCGCGGGCGGGTACGATAGCGGAACTGCGGCCCAAAATCCGTCTTCTCGCCGATCGCGGCCCCGGGCGGGCGTGGCCCCGCGGTGGCTGCCCGGGGTGCGCTTCGTACGACCGTGTCATGAGCGATTCCGTCCCCCCCGCACCGGCCCCGTCGCCGATTCAGACGGCCGATGCGTTCGTTCGCATGGTGCGGATGAGCGACCTGGTGGAGCCGGGGCGGATGGCCGACGTGGAAGCCGCCGTCGCAGGCTGGCGGTCCGCCGAGGGGCCGATGCCCGAGGCGTGCCTCCAGGCGTTGGTCGCCAGCCGCCTGCTCACGGAGTGGCAGATCGGCAAGCTCTGCCAGGGGCGGAGCCGCGGCTTCTTCCTGGGGAAGTGCAAGCTCCTGCACCCGATCGGCAAGGGCGGCATGGGAAACGTCTACCTCGCGGAACACACGACGCTCAAGGCCCGCAGGGCAGTGAAGGTCATGCCGCTGAGACAGGAGGACTCGTCGACCCCGGAGCAACGGGAGCGGTTCGACGCCTACAAGCGCCGGTTCGAACGCGAGGCGCGGGCCGCCGCGGCGCTGAGGCATCCGAATATCGCGGGGGCATACGACCTCGGCGTCTCCGAGGGAGCCAACCATTTCATCGAGATGGAGTACGTCGACGGCCTGGATCTCGACAAGCGGGTCAAGGCCGACGGGCCGCTCTCCGTACGCGATGCCGCCGACATCGTCCGGCAGGCTGCCCTGGGCCTCGAGCACGCCCACGACGAGGGCATCGTCCACCGGGACATCAAGCCCGCCAATCTGATGGTCGACAGCCGCGGCCAGCTCAAGATTCTCGACCTCGGCCTGGTGCAGGTCGACCAGCCGGAGGGCGCGGTCGATCCGTCGGCCGGTGAGGACGACCGCGACAAGATCATGGGCACTCCCGACTACATGTCTCCCGAACAGGCCCTCGCCGGGAAGATCGACCGCCGGTCCGACATCTACTCCCTCGGATGCACCTTCTATTACCTGCTCACCGGCGACGCGCCCTTCGAGAAGACGGCGGTCGTGAAGCCCGGCGGCAACAAGCGGGCGGCGCGGATGCGGGCACACTGCAGGCAGCCGGCCCCGAACGTGCTCGACGTGCGACCGGACGTGCCGGTGGAGATCGTGGAGCTGATCCTGAGGATGCTGGAGAAGACCCCGGATGCGCGACCGCAGTCCGCCCGGGAGATCGCCGACTCGCTCGCCGCGTGGCTCGCCGCCGCCGCGCCGACGCAGCCGCGAGCGCAGCCCAACGTCCGCCGCCGGTCCGCGTTGCGGACGTCGACCGTCGGCACGGGGCGTGCAGACGAAGGCGACGGTCGGGCCGTCGGCGATGGCGGCCGTGCGGCCGACGCGGCGTCCGCGGCAGGGACGTGGCCCGTTCTCGACGTCCATGCGCCGTCGCAGTCCGACGTCCAGGGGACACGGGGCGGGGGCCGGTCGTCGGGCAGCATGGCCCTCGAGACCATGCGTGGTGCGGGGGCGCCGACCGTCGGCGGCGAGGCCATCTCGTTCGACGCCGTTGCCGGCCCAGCACCGCTCCCGGCGGTCCCGCGACGGCAGCCGCCGGCTCTCCCGGCCGCCGGAGAGCCGGCCACGGAGGCCCCGCAGGCGGCGGGGACAGCCTGGTTGTTTCGCCGCGTGGTGGGCCTGCCTCTGGTGGCCTGGGGGTGCCTGTTCGCCGCCGTCCTCGCCGCCGCCATCTCTGTCGGCGGCTGGTGGCTGACCAGCGGGTCCGCCGGCGACGGCGAGGAGGACGAGGCCTTGGCCACCGCGGCGGAGCCGGCCACCTCCCCGGCCACGCAGCAAAAATCGCGGGCTCAGGAGCAGCCGGCGACCAGCACGAAGCGGCGGCCGAAACCACGACCATCGGCCGACGCGGGCGGCGAGCAGAGCCCGCTCGACAGGATGCTCCAGCCGACGAAGCCGCCGTCAGAAACGCCGCCTCCTGCGGCGGCCGCCGCCGAAACACCCCGGTGATACGGGGCGATTCCCCGCGTACCCGCCTGCTCGGCTCACCAGCCGGCCTGGCTCAGCCGGAGCCGCCGGCGCCGAGCAGCCAGGGCCCATCCGCCAGCGCCGTCAGGCTGCCGCGGTGCGTGAGATCGTAGTCGAGGGGCGTGAGCGTCACGTGGCCGGCAGCCAGCGCCGCGACGTCCGACTCCAGCGGCGAGGGAGGTGGCGGGGGATCGTTCGTCGCCCAGTAATAGGATCGGCCGCGCGGGTCCACCCGCCGCTCGAAGGCCTCGCCGTAACGGGAGACGCTCATCGGCACCACCCGCAGTTCGGCCTGTCCGCGCAGGGCCTTCGTGGGGATGTTGACGTTGTACAGGCTGCCCTTGGCCGGCCGTCGCGCCAGCAGTGCGGCGAGCACGTCGCCGGCGATCGCCGCCGCACGGTCGAAGTCGGCATGCTCGTCCCACTCGAGCGACAGCGCGACGCTCGTGATACCGAAAAAGGCTCCCTCGATCGCGGCCGCCACGGTCCCGGAATAAAGCACGTTGATGCCGGCGTTGAGGCCGCTGTTGATGCCGCTCACGACGAGGTCGGGCCGCCGCGGGCAGAATTCGGCGATGCCGAGCTTCACCGCGTCGGCAGGGCTGCCGTCCACCGCCCAGCCGCGGCTGCGGACGCCGTCGAACACCTCCTTCGCCGTCAGCGGCGTGAGGAACGTGATCGCGTGTCCCACGCCACTCTGCTCGGTCGACGGCGCG
>Ga0214917_10000853_pt1 | contig 39680 bp, 39 predicted proteins | sample LL_1208_BB_MetaG_FD_177983 | JGI IMG/M metagenome (GOLD analysis project Ga0214917, IMG submission 177983) | Freshwater microbial communities from Lake Lanier, Atlanta, Georgia, United States - LL_1208_BB | ecosystem: Environmental > Aquatic > Freshwater > Lake | place: USA: Georgia | collected... | reverse complement strand
GTACACAGAGTTCCCGCAAGAAAGCGAAATGGGCCGTTAACGTTTTTTTTGATTGGGAGGATCTATGATTAATTGGGATGAGTTTGAGCATATACACGTGATTAGAAAATTACGTGAAGTGATTGGTAAATGGTTTGCGATTGATGTGTTTTTTGCCGATGACCGAGGCAACTTAAAACTCATCGAAAAAGGCAGAAAGCATGAGTGCACCAATAAAGTGGTGGGCCTGCTCCTTTCACGGGACGAAGGCTTTGATGCTCTTGCTGAATTTGCTCGAGAGACGGTCAATGAGCTAAGAAAAACTCAGGAAAAAGATCTCATTCGTCCTTTTCTACCCAATCTCCACACGTCCTCATTCCCTATCGTGATTGATAATGAGTTCATGGGAGGGGTTGTGTGTGTGGGGTACTTCCCAGAGGGCGTCACTGATGCTCAGAAAAAGGAACTGGCTAAAGCTCTGGCTCAGTTCAATTTACCCAGCCAGGAAATCGATTACGCTGTTTCTAAGATGAGAACCATTGAAAAGGATCAACTCCCCTATTTCAATGAGTTATCGGATTTAGTCTCAAAAGAAATCAGCACACTACACAAAGAGATCAGCTTGCGTGATGACCGAATTCAGGAACTCAATAAAGAGCTCGGAATTCGATACAAGTACGACAACATGATTGGTAAGTCCAAACCGATGCAAGATGTGTATGGTCTACTTGAGAAAATCAAGAACAGTGAAAGCACTTGCTTGATTCAAGGGGAAAACGGAACTGGTAAAGAGTTAATTGCAAAAGCTATTCACTACAACAGTCTCCGCAAAGAAAAAGTCTTCATCACCCAAAACTGTTCGGCTTTCAACGACAACCTGTTAGATTCCGAATTGTTTGGACACGTGAAGGGTTCATTCACTGGAGCGATTAAAGACAAAAAGGGTCTTTTTGAAATGGCCGATGGCGGTACATTCTTCCTCGATGAAATTGGGGATACTTCACCGACCATGCAAGTGAAGTTGTTACGTGTTCTCCAAGAAGGAACCTTCATCCCTGTGGGTGCTACGGAGCCCCGAAAAGTGGATGTGAGGATTATTGCAGCTACCAATAAAGACCTCAAAGACATGGTTGAAAAAGGAACATTCCGGGAAGACCTTTATTACCGGATCAACGTGATCAATATCACGGTTCCGCCGCTCCGAGATCGCAAAGAAGATATTCCAATTCTTTGCGACCACTTTTTAGCAAAGAGTGCTGCTGAAAAGAATATTAAACCCAAAGTACTCACGAAACGGGCTCTGGAGAAAATTTTTGATTACCCATGGCCTGGTAATATCCGTGAGTTGGAAAACGAAATGGAGCGAGTCACCGTTCTGGCGGGACCGGAAGGCAAGATCACTATCGATATGCTCTCCGCTCGCATTCGGGACTTCGGGGAAAGAAACAAAGTTCAGGGTGTTCGTATCCAAGGCAAATTGCGAGATGCTTTGGAAGAACTTGAACGAGAAATGATCCGAGAAGGCTTGAAGCGAACTGGATGGAACAAATCCAGACTTGCTAAAGAGCTGGGAATTTCTCGTGCCGGTCTCATCAACAAAGTAGAAAAATACAACTTAGACAAAAGAAAAATTGCGAGAAAACCCGACGGAACTTTCTAAACCGTTATAAATGACGGCCAGTGGCATGAGCTACTGGCCGTTATTTTTTTTGATCTTGGTTTTTTGGTCTCAGCTCCTTAAACTGTGAGTTGGGGGAAATCTCAGGAATGCCAGAACGATCTATCGATTACCAATCCTACGATTCCAAGCGCAATCCAGGCTTTCAAATCCAAGCGCCTTCACTAGAAAGACTCTTCATTGACTCAGCCTTGGCGTTGGTCGATCAACAAGTAAAAATCATGCATCTTGAGAGCAAAGAACGCCACACACTCACTTTGGAAGCCGCCACTCCTGAAAGTCTTCTTCTGGCTTGGCTGAATGCCGTCTTGGCATTGATGGAGCAGCAATCGTTTTTACCCAAACGTATTTATTTTTCTGCATTTGATGGAAAGAAAATTCAAGCAACTCTGATGGGAGAAAAACACGATCCCATTAAACATGGTACTTTGTATCGATTTAAATCAGTACTGCCCGAGCATTTGAGTTTTGGAACACAAAATCAGGATGGTCTTTGCTTTTTTATCAAAGTACTTCTGACTCAATAATCACTACCACTTCACATTCAAACCGTTGAGCTGGGGTTTCGGTAAGGCCGGACCACGTTCTTCTTCCCCATCATCTATTTCTGAAATATCGTCCGAAGCAGCTTCTGCATTCGGTAAAAAGTCAGTTTCACATTTTTGACAGATTAAGATTTCGGAATCACCTTCGTTGAGATGCAGGCAATAGTGGCACAACCGAAAAAAGGTCTCCGGTACGTCCCGAATCACCGGTCCGAGTGGAGTTGCACGATGGTGGCGCCCCTTTCTCATCGATTCCCTCCTGGTTTTTTTAGTCAGGGTACCTGTGCCTCTTCAGTATAACGCATCACGGCATCAGAAGTCAAAAACCCAAGGAGAGTTAGAACTATAAGCTATTGATATTCATGAGAAAAGAAACAGCCCAGAAGCATCTCGGCTTCTGGGCTGTTTGGACTTACTTTGCGAGTTGTTTTTTACGCCTCTGCGAGAACTTGGGTCAGTCTTAGGACCTTTGGCTCTACTCTACACATCTACCACTTCCACTCCGCTTCGGTAGAGCCCCACTCCACTCTTCACTGCAACTGTTTTAAGATCCTGAAGACCCAATGCTTCTCCAATCAGGGGCGAAGCAAGTCTTTTTAAGTTGATTACTTCGCTAACGAAGGTCTTACGACGTTTCCATTAGCACCCGATACTGCTGCACCCAGCGGGCTCACTCTGCGAGGAGCGGTTCCGCGATTCGAGATGCGGTTAATATTCGGCGTACCTGCGTTGTTCATCATTTGCATTTGAGCTTGCATCTGATTGTTAATCAGCTGAGTCACTGCAGTTTCGTCTTCTTTAAGACTGCTCATTTGAGACTGCAACTTATTCGCTGCAGAGTTCAACTGATCTCGTTGTTTAGCCAACGCTTTAATTTGACCATTCGCTTGCTCAACCGCTACTTCAACTTGTGAGTTGAATTGGTTGTATTGTTGCTCAGCATTCGACAGATCCATCTGAGCTTGCATCAACGTATTGTTCAGCTGCTCTCTTTGGTCTGGAGACAGCATGGACAACATCTGTCTTTGCTGATTCAGATAAGACTGCTTAGTATCAACTGCTTGTTTCAACTGAGCCAAGCGTTGTTTCACTGAAGGACTGAGAGCTGCACGTCCACCTTCTTTCAGCTCTTCCAAACGCTCATCAAGCTGAGCCGCTTTGTCCTTTGCGTTCTGTAAAGCGACTTGAGTGCGCTTAATGTCAGCGGATACTCGAGCTTTACCGACCACTAATTCTTGGATACCTGCCATCGGGCTGATGCTCGCAGCTACAGGTTGTCTCATTTCATTCATAGAAACGATTTCCTGTGCATCGGCAAGCTCTGGACGGCCCCCTGTTACACCTAAATCATAGGTTACAGGTACATTTGCACCCAGCGAACTCTGGTTCTGTAAGAACGGCAGGTTATTCGCCTGAGGCAACGGCTGGTTGAACTGGTTTGCATTCCCAGGGTTCACACGAGCTTGCTGTGGGAAGAAGGGAAACTGCTGATTGTTGTTCGCAGGAGTCACTTCTTCTTCGGCATTCCGTTGATTTTGATCATTCACTAAACTTCCTAAGAGACCATTGAGAACATCAGTAGCATCTTGGTCTTGTTTCTTAGCTTGAGCAGGCTCCACTTGAGCCGCTTGTTCAGAAAGTGCAGTCAAGTTAGCATTCGCTTTCAAGAGTTCATTTTCCAAGTTAGCCAGACGCTCTTGGCCAGCCAGACGCTCACGGTCCAGTTCTTCTTTGTTTTTGTCGTTGCTTGCTTTCAGCTCTTCTAACAAGCTAGCAAACTTATCGACTTCTTCTTGTTTTTTACCTAAAGCTGCGCGTACGCTATCGCAGAATGCTTTGAATTCGGCATCCGCTTTTTCTTGCTCACCCACTTCAGGATTTTCTTTCTTTTCTGGCTTAGACAGCGTGATATTCAAAGCTTCTCTGTCTTTTGAAGACGCTAAGATTAAGTCTAAGAATTCTTCAGATTCAGCATCAGTGCCTAATGCTCTTTCAATGAGCTTAGCATAGATTTCTTTTTGTTTGTCGCCACCAAACTTGGAAGCTTCCACTTTTGAGAAAGCCTCTTTTAACTTTTCTTTAAAGTCAGAAACGCTCTTATTCTTTTTTAAGGCTTCTTGGATGGCCTCAAAGAATTGATTCGGCTTAGAAGCAAACTTTTCAACGAAGTCGGTGACTTCAAACTTAGTCAATGACTCCACCGCAGCGGTTTTATCCGAATCTATCAGGCTCTCCAGTTTCTTGTCTTTATTAGGACCGCTTAAGTACCAGAGGTCCAACGCAAAGACATGCTGTGAGGATAAACTGAGCGCCATCAGTGAAACAACACCGATACGACCAAATTGAGCCTTACGATTATTCTTGTTCGATTTCATTTTCCGCTTCTCCTTCAACAAAACAAACATGCAACACCAACTCGCAATATCAATTTAAGGGACATACACTCCTAGCACACGCTAGGATCGTAAGATCCCGCTCCCCCCAGACATGAGCAAGGGGTGTGCCACTGAGTTTTGAAAGGGGTGTGAACTTCTAGAATCCGCACAATTCAGATGTAGAGTTTCTAAAACTTCCCTGACGAGCACTGAAAGAAAGTGTGTAGGGAGCCGACACTTTTTTTAGAGGGAACCATCCAAGCTTCTGTGTTTATAGGTATTTTCGACTGTAAAATGTTTTCCACCCAAGGGCCGTGGACCAGCCTTTTTTGGGACATCTTGTTTTTTAGAAACAGTTGCCCTCTGCTTGAGTTCCGTTTAGTTTCCCAGAAAGCGCGTTTTGTTACACACGTGTCTAAAAGTTAAGGAGTGTATTCCTCATGTCTACTCGCGAACTTCAACACAAACCTGAATTATTGGAGAATTTAAAAGAGTTACTCACTTCTATTGGTGAGAATCCGAATCGAGACGGTCTTCAAAAAACCCCCTATCGCTTCCTCAAGGCTTTCGACTTCCTAACGCATGGCTATTCGAAGGACCCAGATCAAATCATCAATGGGGCACTCTTCGATGCTCCTTATTCAGAAATGGTCATTGTGAAGGATATTGAGATCTATAGTTTATGCGAACACCATTTGCTGCCCTTCTTTGGTAAATGCCATGTCGGCTATATACCCAGTGGTAAAGTCATCGGGCTTTCTAAAATCCCGCGCATTGTAGATGCTTTTGCCCGACGCCTCCAAGTCCAGGAACGCCTGACTAGCCAGATTTCTTCCTGCCTCATGAGCCACTTAAACCCCCACGGGGTAGGAGTTGTGATCGAGGCAAGCCATCTGTGCATGATGATGCGAGGAGTGGAGAAACAAAATGCGTTTGCTCAAACCAGCTCTCTTAAAGGAGTGTTTCAAACTCAAGAAACCAGAAGCGAATTCTTTAACCTCCTTAAGCGCTGATAATTATTATATTTTTTAGCGTAGGTCCCCCTAACCTATTTCCCTGTCCCATTTTTATGATTTATGGTACTCACTAGGACTTTATGAAGTTAGTGATTTCACAGCTAAAACCTGGGGAAAACCCCCTGGAACTTACCAGCACGAAGGATCCAATCCTTCAATCGGTAGCCACAGAGCTGACTCAAGATGGCCTCACCCCTCAGGGCCCACTTCAGTTTACGGGATCGCTCCATCAACATGAGCCTGATTATTATTTACAAGGACAACTGGGCTGGCAGGTCACCCAACAGTGCTCTCGTTGTGCAGAAGAATTTGTGGCGTCAATTCAACAACAAGTGCAACTTGCGTTGGCTCATATCAGTTCTCACAAGAATCCTGCAGAAATAGCCAGCCAACTCGAAGAGGAAAGCGAACATCTCGATGTTGTTTACTTTCAAGGAAATGATTTAGATTTAAAGCCTTTGCTCCATGAACAATTTGTTTTGAGCCTCCCTTTCCAAGCGCTCTGTAATGAGCAGTGCAAAGGGTTGTGTCAACATTGTGGAAAAAACTTGAACCGGCAGGAATGTGTGTGTGCGAATCAGCCCCAACTCAATCCTTTTTCGGTTCTAAAAACTGTAACCGTTTAATCGGAGGATCCCGTGGCAGTACCCAAGAAACGAACATCTCATACTCGAACTAGAAAACGCCGATCACACTTAGCGCTGAAGAAAATTGCTCTCGCTAAATGTCCGGATTGTGGAGAGCCTACGCTCCCTCATCGTGTTTGCCCCAGCTGTAACCGCTACAAAGGCAAACTCGTGATTTCTTCTGACACCTAAGGATTCATGAGCCATTCATCAAATGGCGTGAAAGTAGTCCTGGATGCAATGGGGGGCGACTACGGTCCGGAAGTCAATCTTCTAGGAGCGCTGATGGCGCTTTCTGCTGCTTCCGAACTCAAGGTGATTCTGGTTGGGGATGAGAAGACACTTCATACCTTATTGAGAAAAAAACGATTCAAAGCGCTGGCCCACAAAACCCACGAACGACTATCGATTGTTCACGCTAATGAAGTTATTACCATGGACGATCCTGCTTCGGCCGCAGTGCGAAAAAAAACTCAGTCGAGCATCCACGTTGGTTTGCGTTTAGTCAAAGAGCAGCAAGCAGGCAGCTTTGTATCCATGGGAAATAGCGGCGCTGTGATGGTTGCTGCAATGACAGTTCTCGGACGCTTACCGGAAATTGAACGTCCAGCTATTATTGTAAAAGTCCCCACTCATACGGGTTTCGTTTTCCTGTTGGATGCCGGTGCGAACGTGGACTGCAAACCTGCTCAATTAGTCCGTTTTGCGGAAATGGGTAATGTCTATTTGAAAGAAGTTGAAAAAATAAAAACCCCGAAAATAGGACTGCTCTCGAATGGCACTGAAGCCAGCAAAGGCAACGAACTCACTCGCAGCACTCATGAAATATTAACCCAAAAGAAAAATATGGACTATGTGGGATATGTTGAGGGCTACGACGTTTTTAATCACCAAGTCGATTTAGTCGTTTGTGATGGGTTTGTCGGGAATGTAACTTTGAAAGTCGTTGAAGGATTCGCTAATATGGTTGTTCTCTGGTTCAGGCGAGCCATTAAAAAGGATATCAAAAGCCTAGTGGGTTTAGTGCTCATGAAAAAGCTCTTGGAAAAATTCAAAGCACAATTTCATTACCAATCGCATGGAGCAGCGCCTTTGCTAGGCAGCGATGGTTTAGTGTTTATTGGGCATGGTAAATCTAAAGAAAAAGCAATTTGTAACGGGATATTGGCTGCGGCTACTGCATGTCAGAAAGATCTCATCCACCGACTAAAAACTGAACTTCAAACTTCTCTGGCGACACCTTTATGAGCTTTTTTTCTCAACTGATTGGAACTGGGTCTGCTTTCCCTGAAAAAGTGATGACCAATGCTGACTTCGAGTCTTTTGTAGAGACTTCTGATGAATGGATCCGCACCCGAACCGGAATTCATACTCGTCATATCGCCGATATCCGCAAAGGAGAATCCACGAGTAGTTTGGCTATTGCCGCCGCAAAAAAAGCACTCGAAATGGCAAAGCTTTCCGGAAAAGATTTAGATTTAATTGTTGTGGGCACAGTCACTCCCGATAGTGTCATGCCTACAACGGGTAATCTCCTCCAAGCAGCTCTGGGCGCAGAACGCGCTTTTTCTTTTGATCTGCAAGCTGCTTGTTCCGGATTTCTGTATGGACTATCGATTGCAGATCAATTCATCCGCACAGGCGCCGTTCAAACTGCGCTGGTGATTGGAGCAGAAACCTTATCTACGCTGATCAACTGGCAAGACCGAGGCACATGTGTTTTGTTTGGTGATGGAGCAGGAGCTGCAATTCTGACCAGAACCTCTGATCCCGAACATTCCATTCTAGGTACACGTTTGTACTCAGATGGAACTAAGGGAGATATTCTGAAGATTCCCCATGGGGGGGCAAAAGTGCCCCATTACTTGCCCGAATACCGACATAAAGACCATAGCATTCACATGCAAGGCTCCGAAGTCTTCAAGCTTGCAGTGAGGAATATGATTGATGCTTCCATGGCAGTTTTGGCGGATCATCACCTCACCCCCGAAGATGTGGATTTTTTTCTGTTCCATCAAGCCAACGTTCGCATCCTTGAAATGTGTATGAAGACTTTGAAAGTTCCTCGTGAAAAAACTTGGATTAATCTAGATCGCTATGGCAACACCTCGGCAGCTACATTACCCGTTTGTTTAGATGAAGCCTGGAGACAGGGAGCCATTAAAGCTGGGGATCGCGTGTTGATGGCTACTTTTGGAGGAGGAGTCACATGGGCCAGCGGGCTCATTCGACTGTAATCAATGATGACAACACCCCATAACCCTTCTTTTTCTGCCTTATTTCCCGGGCAAGGCTCTCAATACCCGGGTATGTCCAAAGTGCTTTTGGATCAATTTCCGTGGATCAAAGAATACTTCGAAGAAGCATCGGATGTGATCAAAACTAATCTGATTAAACTTTGTGAAGAAGGCCCCTCCGAAGAACTTCAACTCACCATGAACGCTCAGCCAGCTATTTTGGTAACTTCTTTTTCTTGGTTTAAGGTTTTACAGAAAAACTTAGGATTTAGGCCTGCAGCAGCGGCCGGCCATTCTCTGGGAGAATATTCCGCTTTAACGGCAGCAGACGCTCTGACACTTGGCCAAGCGGTAAAATTAGTTCGCCGCCGGGGTGAACTCATGCAACAAGCAGTTCCTAAAGGTAAAGGCAAAATGACTGCAGTGATTGGGCTAGAGGATGCAACCATTGGAGAAATCTGTAAGGCAGCTTCTCAAGAAAGCACGAGCCAAGTAGTGCCTGCTAACTTCAACGCACCTTCGCAAGTCGTTATCGCTGGGCATTCGGAAGCCGTGGATCGATTCACTCAACTCGCCAGCGACCCGGCAAAGCCCCAATGGAAAGCTCGAAAGTTGGTGGCATTAAATGTGAGCGCACCTTTCCATTGTCCGCTGATGACTCCCACAGCGCTGACTTTTGTAAAGGACCTGGAACAAGTGCCCTGGCGGGATCCTAAATTTCCTATTGTCTCTAATTTGGATGCCAAAATGCGAACGACCGGATCACTCACCGACGTCTTAAGAGATCAAATCGATCACCCGGTGCTGTGGACGGAATGCGTCCGCACTTTGGATCGCCACGGAATGAAACAATACATTGAGTTAGGGCCCAGTAGAGTGCTCACAGGTTTAGTGAAGCGTATCGTGGAGGGAGCGACTATCCACACAATCGACTCACTTGAAGATTTTAAAAAATTAGAAACTGTATTTAAAGGAGTTTAGACCATGCTGCTTCAGGGTGAAATTGCGTTAGTCACTGGGGGCTCTCGAGGGATTGGGAAAGCTTGCTGCTTGGCCCTTGCTCAAGAAGGTGCCGAAGTTTTAGTGAATTATGTAGCTAATGAAACTGCTGCGAATCAAGTTTGTGAAGAAATTCGAGCCCGAGGAGGTAAAGCGACTCCTCTGAAGTTTGATGTTGGAAATCCTCAGCAAACTCAAGAAGCCATCCAGAACATTCTCAAGGAAAAAAAAGCTATCTCAATTCTGGTCAATAATGCGGGGATTACTTCGGATGGTCTCATGATGAGATATGCTGTCGAAGATTGGAATTCGGTTTTAGATACGAATTTACGAGGAGCTTTCATCGCTTCACAAGCAGTGATCCGGTCCATGATGAAAGAGAGAAAAGGTTCTATTATTCACATGAGTTCGATTGTGGGAATTACAGGGAATCCTGGACAAGCCGCTTACTGTGCCGCTAAGGCAGGGCTGATCGGACTCACGAAGTCGATGGCAAAGGAATTAGCTTCTCGCAATATTCGAGTGAATGCAGTAGCCCCTGGCTACATTGAGACTGATATGACTCATGTTCTGACCCCCGAGCAAAAAGAAGGCATTCTCAAAGCCATTCCATTGGGTCGAGTGGGTCGTCCAGAAGAAATTGCCCAGGCAGTGGTGTTTTTAGCTTCCGGACGCTCTCAATACATCACTGGCCAAGTGATCCCAGTGGATGGTGGCATGGGAATGTGACGCCTATAGCGCCTTGCCAAACACTTCAATTTGAGAGGCAGTCCCAATCACTGCAAATCGCACTGAAGCAACTTTGATCCCGATGTCAGTAGAGGGCCAGAGCTCAATAGCATTCCCTGATTCAAAGGTGGCATCCCCGTAGTGCAATACTTTACCGTCGACCAACACTACTTGGATATCAGACAAAATAGCATTAGCCCCAGCACTTTTCCTGATGACTATCGAACGACTGAAGCGATGTTGAAACGGCACTTGAATGTCTACAAAGGTATTCCCAACGGCTCCCGTACGAATCCAGAAGGAGGTTTCCTCAGTCTGGGCGGGTTGTGAACCCAAAGAAGTAGTCAGTTCGCAATAGGAAATCACCGAAGACTGGCTCTCCGTTTTCTTGAGAACTCGGAGTAAGAATGTTTTTGAGAACTCAGATTCAATCACTCGAAGGGAGCGCACAATAGTTCCCCCTTCAGTTAACTTAAAAGTATTTGTGAAGGCTTGATCGGTAATTTCTATTTCACTCCATTGCTCTCGCTGAGCCCATTGCACATAAGGCGTGTGCTGAAGCAGTTGTGGCACAGTGAGGCGCTTATAAAAGTCCACATCTGAGTTACGCTCCCAGAAATAAGTTTGTGTCAGACGTTCTGTATTGGTTTCCGAATCTAAAATAGTCTTGTTCACGTAAACAGCAGGCCAACGCGTATTGGGATCATGAGCATGCACACAAGTTCCAGCCCAGTACCCCAGTACAGCTTTCTTCTGAGGCCCTTGAGCTTGATCAAATGCTGTTCCTAACCGCTCAAATTCAGTCGGGGTAGCCTGCGCTCCCCACGTGATTAAAATTCCTAGAAAGAATATCCACTGGTTCATTTCAGATCCTCCGTTAAAAACAAATCATGACACGTCTGGACTCTACCGTGATTTAAACAAAATTTCATGACGCTCCTCGCAGGAATCAATGCTGAGAACTAGGCCTGCTTTTTCTGGGCAATCGCGTGGACAAAATGCTGGGGGCCCTCTTCTAACTCCTTGTAATAAAGGATGTGCAGATCCTTAAGAAGCCCGAGAAGCTCATTGGGTTTGAAGCACTGGTCAAAATCTACCAGACCCGTTTTTTGATTCTTTTTATAGTGCTCGACGGTATACCCTTCAATCAAAACGGTCCCCCCCGCAGCTAATCCTCTTTTGATTTCACTAAAAAAGCGCGGTGCTGGCTTATAAAAGGCCATCACGATGGTGTTGAATTTCATGAGCGGCATCAAATAAAAATCTAAGTTTTGAACTTTTGCCTCCAGAGTGACTTTCTTTTCGCTTGCAAGCAGCTTTGCCTTCTCGACCGCTCGAGCCGAGCAATCGAGTCCCTCCACTTTAAAACCTTGCTCTGCGAGAAACACCGCATTCCGACCTTCTCCCATGGCTACATCTAAAGCCAATCCTTTGGATAATCGTGAGTGGAAGGTCTTCAACAGATCCGTAGGAGCTTTTCCAAAAAGATACTCGTCCGCTTGGTAGCGCTCATCCCAAATCACTTGAGCAGGTTTTTTATTCGGATCAACTTCTGGATACTGAATATCATCGAACATAGCGTCACTAGACCAAAGACTGATTACTTTTTCAACGATTTTTATTTGGTCCTTTTTTATGAAACCAAGTACCCTAAGAGAGCGTGAAAATTTTATGTCTCCAACAATCTTCAGTTTTTCAGACCTATGGAGGCATTGAGTATTATCTTCATGATTTACTCACTCTCACCCGGAAACTCCTGGGTCCCAATTCTGTAACCACACTGGTTCCGCAACGCAGTGGATCTTTCAACTTGTTCGATACCGATTACCAAGTGGTGCCAGTGCCATACTCCTTTACTGGAAGGGCCCAGAAGATTGAAAACCGACTTTCCCCCAATATGATTTCACAGGCTCTTTCGCTTGCGCAAAAAGAGAAGCCCCAACTGATTTGGGTTGGCCATGTATCCTTAGCGCCTATGGGTTACGCGCTTTCAAAAATCATGCGAATTCCTTTTTGGACCATGGCCTATGGTCTTGAAGTCTGGGGAGGGCTTGGACTTCCTACGGAGTGGGCGCTCAGAAAGTCTGAAGCCATTCTTTCCATCTCGCATTGGACTAAAGATATTTTGGTCGCGCGAGGTTTTCAGAATGCTCAGATCCACGTAGTGCATCCCTGCCTACAACCAGGCTTTGAAGCAAAGCCCACCAAGTCTTATGATCTTTCTTTGAATACTCCGCTGAAACTACTCACCGTTTCGCGCTTAGATGCTTCGGAACAATACAAGGGGCATGATCATGTTCTTCAAGCGCTCAGCGGGATCAAAAAAACTCACCCCCACCTGGTTCCTCAATATACGATCCAGGGTGATGGGAACGATAGACCACGTCTTGAACAATTAGTGTTTTTTGCGGGACTTCAGGACCATGTAAAGTTTTTGGGACGAACGGACAACCGCGAACAACTAGAACAGCTCTATCGGGATTCTGACCTCTTTATAATGCCTTCCCGTTTTGGTTGTTGGGAAGGAAAATGGCGCGGCGAAGGATTTGGGATCGTTTATGCAGAGGCCGCAGCATTGGGGGTCCCGAGCATTGCGTACCAATGCGGTGGAGTCACTGACATCCTTCAGAATGAAAAGACTGGATTTTTAGTGGAACCAGACAGTATCCAGCGATTAGGGGATCTCCTAATTGAGCTCACTCACAACCGAACTCGAATCCAGGAAGTTGGCCAGAGAGCCCAGAAACATGTTCAAGAGCATTTTTCTGCACAGTCTATGAAACGCCAGATCGCCAACGCTTTACACTCATGCCAGAGCATCACTGAAATCAGACCAAGTGCCGATTCCATTGATATTCCGGATGTTTTGAACACGCTCTCTTAAAGGATACTGGACTTGAACTAAAGTTCTGATCTGATTGGGAAGACTCGTGTGATTCACAGCCAAAACGGTGACTTCTTCATGCCCATCCCGGTAGTAATCTCTCCAATGACTGACTTGTTTCGGATAGGCTTCTAAATTCTGAATATCTTTCAAAGAGAGTTTGGGACACCGATAAATCCAATTGATCCACCACATGTTGAGTTGCGAAGCCGAAGGACTCTTCTCATTTCCTTTGAGCAGTGGCGCTCCCGTGATTTGCTCTTCGGGTCTCAGAGCTTCCAGCATTTTAAAAAATAACTGATCTATCGCTTCGTTGATATCCGTAGACGCCGAAAACACAAAACTGGGCTTTTCATCAGTTCTTTGCCGAGAAAGCGCTACCATCCCCATCACCCAAGCTTGGTTACTATTCGGATAAAACAACAAATGCAGATCATATTGTTGCAACAAGAAGAACGGGGCTTTGGACCGAATGAGCTGATTGGCTCCAACCACCAACATTGGATTTTTCATGGATTGGGAATATTTTCTTAAAGTGGTGACCTTAGCGAGCTCAACCAACGCATTGAGCGTGGCCTCTTCGCGATTGCTTCCGGCCCCCATCGCACTTAAAACCTGTGCATCCTCACTTCGACGCTTCATAAGCTCATAGCTGCCCGTTTGTAACACTTCGGAGGCAATGAGTTCACCACGCTTCACACGTACTGATAGATCTTTCTGAATTGCTTTTTTCATCCATTCATCGAGCGCTTTTTTTCGGGATAACTCTTTCTCTCGATGCACAGCAAAAACCGTAACGGGCTCTTCAGAAATTGGACAATCTCCTGTTACACGAGTGAGCCACAGATTGCCATCGGGTGTTCCGAATCGTGTGCAAAAGATTTGATACAGAGGCGAAAAAGCATAGTTTGTGTTTTTAGAAACTTGAGTCGGAGCAATGTAATTGCCCTTTTCACAACTGCACTTGGGATGGGGAAATACCAAAGCATCCATGCGGATAGCAGTTCCATCACGAGAAATTTCATAAATCACATGGGCAGAATTTTCAGCCAATAAATCAGCAATGAGGTCTCTTCGAATCGTCAACTCATTCAATGAAGCATGCTGAGCGGGTACTTTTCGTTGTTCGAGCCAAAGCAACACGCAATTGGCGCAAGGAGCCCCTTTCTGAGGGTCCATCGCCAATCCGAGTAGAAAACCATCTCGAATTTTTAGAACATAGGGTTTTAAATTAACGGGCTTTTTCCAAAAATCTCCACTGATCAGCACCTGTGAATCTCCCACGTGAACGTTGAGGTTGGAGCGGATTATAGGGATTTCAAAAGGCCGCACAAGAGACAATTTTCGGCAAAAACCCAGTTTAAGAACCGGGCGCAACACCTGATTATTATTGCTTATTCCGCCCTGAAGTGAATGCGAATGGGTTGGCTTTGAAAACCCAGCCGGCTCTTAATCTGATTCTCTAAATATCTTTGATAACTCTCCGGCAAGTTCCCTTTACGATTCATGAAAAAGATAAAAGTCGGGGGACTCGTCTTTACTTGGCTTGCATACATAATATTGAAATTACCACTGCCAGCTGCGGGTGGCGGATTTCGACTGATCACTTCCTTCACAAAGCGATTCAAATCCGAAGTTTTTATGCGCTTATTCGCTTGGTCGTTCAAGCGAACTACCCAAGATAACAGCTTGTGAATATTCCAGCCTGTTTTTCCACTGATGGGTTGAGTTTTAAATCGTCTTAAGTAGCGGGCAAAATCAGATTCACCGATGAACTTTCTACGTTGCTCTCCAGTCAAAAGGTCCCAAAAATTGAGCAGTACAACGGTAGGCTTTTTTTGGCGCTCCAACAGAGATAGCAAGCGCATGTCTTGATCTGTGATCGCCTCACTACAATTGATGAGTAAAAACACGACATCAGCATCCTTAATCGCCCGAGTGCTTGCTTGAATGGAAAACTGCTCCAAAGACTCTTTCTTGCTTCTCGGCCTTCTGATACCCGCAGTATCTAAAATTTTAATTCTTCGTCCATGGGATTCAATCTCAAAGCCTACAGTATCTCGAGTAGTATGAGGGACAGGACTCACGCGAGAAACTCTCATTCGACACAATTTGTTCATGAGCGTCGATTTTCCCGAGTTCGGGCGTCCTACCAAAGCGAGTTGAATGGGTTCTGCTTCTTCTTCCATCGTCGTAGACTCTAATTGGGATAGACACCATTCTTTGAGACCATCGAAACCTCGTTTATGGACCGCAGAGACTTCAGCCACTTGCGGAAATCCCAACTCATAAAACTCTCGGTAATTTTCAAGAGCACTAGGTTGATCCGTTTTATTGACCAACACTAAAGTGGGTTTTTTGCTCTTCAGAAGTTCTTTCGCGAGCCACTGATCAAACGGTGTCAATCCCACTTGTCCATCGACGACAAAGAGAAACGCATCTCCCAGCTCCAGGACCCCCTTGAGCACCTCAGAATCACCGTCATCTAACATGCCTTGGCTATCCACCAAAGTGAGCGGCCCCCAAGACACGCGTTCGCGAACCAAATCCATCGTAGTTCCAGGAAGGTCTAGGACGATGGTTCTTCGGAATCCTAACAAAGCATTAAAGAGACTCGATTTCCCAACATTCGGTCTGCCAACGAGTACGATGTTTTTCATTGCTCCAGCTCCAAATAACGATGGATAAAACGACTATCTTCTTTCCATTTACTCTGCACATGCACGTGTAATTTCAGACAGATCTGTTTACCCAAGAACGCCTCAATATCTTTTCTGGCTTCCGAACCGATATATTTCAACCGCTCCCCTTGCTTACCAATTAAAATCCCCTTTTTAGAATCCGAATCCACATGGATCACAGCGCGAATGGTCGGTACCGCAGCTGGTCTCTCTGCCTCATCAGGGGATTCTCCTTCTTCGATTTCAATCCATGAGGCATAAGGCACTTCCTGATGAGTGGATTGATAAATTTTCTCACGAATGAACTCCGAAACGTGAAATTGCAAACTCCGGTCGCTGACCGATTCTTTTGGAAAAAGCTCTTCCCCTTCTGGAAGAACTGATTGAACCGTTTTAAGAATACGATCCAGCCCTGTTCCTCGTTTCGCAGAGACGGGGAAGATTTCCTGAAAAATTCCTAACTCCCAAAGCGCTTGTATTAAGGGAAGCAGAAGCGGCTTAGCAATTTTATCTACTTTGTTCAGAACCAGAAAAGAACGCTCCCGAGATTTCATGGCTTGGATTTTATCCTTCAATTTGAGGACTTGATCCAAAACTCTGGCATGAGAAACATCAAACACCCACAAAACGGCATCGCATCCGGAAGCTTTTTGATCCGCAACTAAATTCAGGAGTCGCGCAATTCGATCAGGATGTCTTTGATACCCTGGAGTGTCTGTAAAAATAACTTGCCCTTCAGGCGAGTTTAAAATGCCACTCACTCCGTGGTAAGTCGTTTGTACTTTGGGAGACACAATACTCACTTTTTTTCCTATCAGCGCATTGAGCAGAGTGGACTTTCCAGAGTTGGTTGGGCCAACGATCCCCACAAAACCGCTGATAGGGCCTTGAATGTTTTGATTCTGACTATTCATACGCCAAATGCCTCCAAGGCTCCCTGAGCTGCTCTTTGCTCAGCCTCTTTTTTACTTTTTCCTTCGCCAGTAGCAACGACTACTCCAGCGATTTCAATCTCTACTTTAAAATTTTTCTCGTGTTCCAGCCCCCACATATCCACAACTCGATAAAGGGGGGTTGTTCCATGTCGTGATTGAGTGATTTCTTGAAGAAATGTTTTTTGGTCTAATTCTTTTCGATACCTAATGTCATCCTCGCTCAATTCCTCCAGCGAGGGCTTATAAACCTTCAATAAAAAAGCGGCTGCCTTCTCTAATCCTCCATCCAAGTACAATGCGCCCACCACGGACTCAAATACGCCAGCCAAAATACTTCGTTTTTCAGAGCCTCCACTGCGCCGCTCTCCTTTACCTAAGAAGACCCATTGTCCCATTCCCGTATCTAAAGAAAGATCTGCCAAGCTTTTCCGGCTGACTAATTGGCTTCTCCACCGGGACAATTGGCCCTCGCTGGAGTTTGGAAACCGTCTCCAAAGCTCTTGTCCGATCACCAATCCAATCACCGCATCTCCCAAAAACTCTAAGCGTTCGTTATCTTTTCCTTTTCGATTTTCATTATTGAAAGAGGAATGCGTAAGAGCTTCCGCCAGTAAATCTAGATTTGAAAATGAATGCCCCAGCACAGCTTCGACTTGCTCAATATGCTCGGTGCTCAATAGTTGGGATTCCAAGGGTCACCTCAAGCGCAGGGACCACTGGATTATCGGGGATTTCATAAAAAGCCCGGATAACTCAAAGGTCTCGCGAATTTTGGACTGTCTTCTAGCAAATTCTCGACTGGACCTCAAGAGTTCAATCATTTTTTTGTTTATTTTCAATTACTTACACGCTGTTTTTGAAGCGGTTTTGGCTGGGGTTCTGATTGACACCACTCCCAGGAGAGCGCTACTGTCTGGCGAATCTTAAAAGCCGTAAAGGATTTCATGAAGTTACCTCCGTTACCTTGGATCGAACAAATGATCCAGATCAACTCAAGCACCTACCGGAGCAATGAGGAACTCATCCGTTTTCTGGTTCCACTCCTGGCTGAAACTGGATTGAAAGTGGAAGAACAGGAAATCGTAGAAAATGGGGAACGGTTTAAAAACATCCTGGCGTTCAGTCATTCCTGGGACACTCCGGATTTACTCGCTTTGAACACGCATTTAGATACCGTCGATCCGGGCGATCCAACCCAGTGGACCAAGACCCACGGGAATCCTTTTCAAGCAACTCGAGTTCGGGACCGTATCTATGGTTTAGGAAGTGCCGATGTAAAATTGGATTTCTTATGCAAATTGTGGGCATGCAGACTCGCTAAACCTTGGAAGCGGCCTTTTGTGTTAGTGGGTACTTACGGCGAGGAGCGAGGACTCATCGGTATTCAGCAACTCTTCAAGAATAAACGCTTCAAGCCCAAATACGCTTTAGTGGGAGAGCCCTCCAATCTGGAATTGATTTATGCTCATAAAGGTCATTTGATTTTCAGTGTTCTGATCCCTCGCACTTTAGCCACCCCGAAAACCCCGGAAAGCACAAAAAAATGGCGGGGAGTTTCTGCTCACAGCTCCACACCGGATCTTGGCGATAATGCTCTCCTGAAAGGCCTAACGGATATTTTTAAACGTGGCTATGGAATCACACGGCTCATTGCTGGCACAAACTTCAATAAAATACCGGATACTTGTGAAGCTTCTGTAGTGCGCGAGCAAAATGAAACCACACAGATTATTTTTAAATTCGTTCAGTTTCTCGATGAACTGAAACGAGAGTTTAAGGCCCGAAAAGATCCCAGATTCTCACCTAGCTTCACCTGCCTGAGTTTGAATCAAGCCAAAACCCATGACGACAGCATTGAGTTCATCTTCGACGTACGGACATTACCTGAAGTCAATCATGAACGTCTGGAAAAGAAACTTCGGGATGGGATCCGACAGTTAGGTGGCAAAGTCAAAGAGGTTACTTCGGATGCCTCGTTGAAGGGTCAAAAAAACAGTCGCTTCATCGTGACAGCGACTCAGGCCTTGAAGGAATGTGGAATAAAACCAATTTTAAAAACGAAGGCGACTTCCACTGAAGCAGCTATTTATCAGGCTCATGGAGCCAGCGCTGTTGTTTTTGGTCCTGGAATCAGTGTAGGAAATGCTCATCGCCCGAATGAATACAACTCTATCAAACAAATGGAAGTTGCAACCCGCTTCTACAGTCAACTTTTAAAGACCCCGGTGCAAACGGCATGATGGAGTTTGATTTTCTCATTCGAAGTGTTCGTGAACAGGATCTGGATGAGCTGGAACGATTGAGTGAGTTAGTTTATTTTATTAACCTGCCCAATAATCGCGACCTGCTCAAAGACAAGATAAAGAAGTCTGTGGACTCATTCCAGGGCAACATTGAAGACAAATTTGAACGCGAGTACATTTTCGTCATTGAGGACTTAAACACTTCTCGAGTGATTGGCACCTCCATGATCATTGCCCGACATGGCAGCCCTGAGAGCCCACACATGTACTTTGAACTCAAAGAGAAACAGAAGTACAGCGAGACAATCCATGCTGGTTTTATTCACAAAGTCTTGAGCCTTAAGTTTGATTCGGATGGCCCAACAGAAATTGGAGGCTTAGTCATCGATCCCAGTTACCGAGGTCATAAGTTAAAGTTGGGACGGTTATTATCATTTTGTCGCTTCTCCTTCATAAAAATGAAGCGCCGTTGGTTCAAAGATCGTATTTTATCTGAGCTGATGCCGCCACTCTCAGAAAGTGGGGAAAGCCTTTTGTGGGAAGCTCTGGGGCGCCGTTTTACGAATCTTTCCTATCAAGATGCCGACTTGCTTTCGAGAAAAAACAAGGAATTCATCACTTCATTATTTCCTAAAGGTGATATCTACACAGTGCTTTTATCCGGAGAGGCTCGAGATGCGATCGGTAAAGTGGGTCCTGATACTGAACCCGTGAAACACATGCTAGAAAAAATAGGATTCAAGTGGCGAGAACACATCGACCCCTTCGATGGTGGGCCTCACTATTGGGCAGACACCGATAGAATTTCGCTCGTGAGCCAAACCAAGAAGTACCATGTGCATCGAGACCTACTCAAAAGCAGATCCCCAGAAAGAGCCCTGGTGAGCGTTTTCAGAAATGGGGAGTATCGCTGCATGCAAAGTCCCTTCGAACTTTTTCGAGGAAAAGTACTGTTACCCAAGTCTGTTGCGGATTTGCTAGAATTGGGAGCAAGCGATGATATTTACCTACTTCCCTTAGAAACTTAATGCTAGGAACATGACACCTATGATGGAAAGAAAATATTTAGGAAGTTACTTGGGGGGTCATTTTGTCCCGGTCACGGACCCTCATGGAGTTCTTTTTAGTCTCAATCCCGGCAACCTGGATGAAAAACCGGTGGAGTTTCCATTCAGCAATCCACATGTGGATGCGGCAGTACAACATGCTCGGCGTGGTTTTAAAATTTGGAAACGTATCTCTGTTCAGGAAAGATTTTCAGCTCTAAAGAAATATCGGGAAGTGCTTGCGCAAAAGAGGGAGTTTCTGGCTTTTTGTGACAGTTTTGAAATTGGCAAACCTCTTTGGGAATCTCGGCAGGAGGTAACTGATTGTTTGGCCTTGATTGATCATTTCCTTCAAACAGGAAGCCACACTAGCCTTGAAACCACAGTCTCTGAAGCCAAAGCTGGAATTGATGGAAAAATTCGTTACTTTCCTATCGGCGTTATTGCCGTAGTTTCACAATCGGTTTTGCCGCTAGTTTCGTCCCACAGCTTGTTCATTCCAGCTTTATTGAATGGCAATAGTGTGATCTTGAAAACATCAAAACATGCCCCGGCTCTAGGCCAAGCGATTGCCCAATGTATCCACGAAGCTGGTTTGCCCGCAGGATGCTTTAATTTTATTCAGGGGCCCGGAGATATCAGTCGGAGGCTTACAGGACACTCAGAAGTTGATGGAGTTCTTTTTACCGGCACTCCAGAAACCAGTGTAGCCATTAAAAAACAACTTCTGAATGATTATTGGAAGCTTCAAGTCATTCAAAGTGGCGGCAAAAATGCCTCTGTGGTTTGGAATGATTGCCATTACGAAAGCACACTTAAAAGCCTGTTGCTCTCTGCGCTTTCTACTTCTGGGCAACGTTATTCCACAACCAGTCGAATCTTAGTTCACAAAGACCTTTACCCCCGCCTTCTCGCTGATTTTCACCAAATGTTTAAGAAATGTCCCATCGGAGATGCTTTAAATGAGAAGTCTCCGAATTTCATGGGACCATTGGTGTGCGAAAAGTCCGTAGATGATTACTTACGTTACCAAGGAATAGCCGTTCGCGAGGGTTGTGAAGAAGTGATGCGAGGAAAGCCGCTTGAGCGAAGTCCGAGAGGCTACTACGTCTCGCCGTCAATTTATGCTGTCCCTCAGGCGGATCCTAAAAGCGTTTATCAAACAGCCGAGTTCTTTGGTCCCCAAGTGGCTTTTTATTCAGTTACAGATCTCGATGAGGCCATTGAGATCACCAATCAAACTCAATTTGGGCTGGTAGCCAGTTTTTATTCAGCTTCAGCAAGTTCCTACGAACACTTTTCGAGTGAAGCTAAAGTGGGGATTTGCCATTGGAATGTGCCTACTACGCTCTCGAGTTATAAGTTGCCCCTAGGAGGATTACTCAAAAGTGGCAATCTCCGTCCGATGGGGAGCTTCTCGAGCTACCAGTGCACTTACCCCATGAGCAGTTTGGTACTTCCCGTGGGTTCTGAATCCTCCGGCTTAGTATTTCCGGAAAGTTTAACCAACTGGGTGGGGTAATGGAGAGAACTCGTATTCTTGCTTTAGACATTGGTTCTAAAAGAACTGGAGTGGCACTTTCTGATGAGACGCGCCTGATAGCAAGCCCGCTCATCACCATAGAGGCCTCCCAGTTCAAACCTTGGCTCGCAAAAATTCAGGAACTCATTGAGACCCATGAGGTGGGTGAAGTCGTGGTTGGACTTCCTCTGAATCAAGATGGAGAGGAAGGACAAGATGCACTCAATATTCGAAAATATATTGCGGCGTTACAGGAAGCACTCACTATCCCCGTGATAGAATGGGACGAAAGATTTTCAACTGTACAGGCTGAACGCACTCTCATTGAGGCAGACGTTTCTAGAAAGAACAGGAAAAAAGTCATTGATCAGCTAGCAGCCTGTATTATCCTTCAAAATTACTTAGATAGATTACGCTTCAACCAAAACACGGAATTACCTGCGTGGGACGACGAATAAATTCAACAGGATCAGTCAAAAACATCCTTTTAGGATTGATTGGAGTTGGTGCTCTGGCCACTCTCGCCCTTTTATTGGTGCTGCTCAATGGACATCCTTCCGGAAAAACGAAAGATGTTCTCATCTCCAGGGGCTTGTCTCTTAAAGCAGTTTCTGAGGTTCTTCACCAAGAAGGCTTGGTTACCCGACCACGCTTGTTCAGTATTTTGTTACGAGTCACTCAAGGAAACAAACGAGTCCGTGCAGGGGAATTTAGATTCCAAATGGGTGCAAATTTGATGAATCATTTGCGCGTCCTCTACAATTCCGATCCCATCACGTACGGAATTACAGTTCCGGAGGGTTGGAATGTTCGACAAATAGCTAGTTTGCTAGCTGAAAAACAATTAGGAGATGCCCAAAAGTTTGTTCAAATAGCGCTGGACCCTGCCTCGGCAAAAAAACTCAAATTGAACACCCCCCACTTAGAAGGCTTTTTGTACCCAGACACCTACTTTTTTTCTCGCATCGATGGTGAACAAAAAATATTAGATGCGATGGTGGGTCGTTTTTTTCAGGAGTATAACTCTCGATTCAAAGACTCCATTCAAGCCAGTGGTATGAGTCTAGAAAAAGTTGTGACGTTGGCTTCCATTGTGGAAAAAGAGACAGGTCAACCGAGTGAGCGTCCCTTAATTGCTTCTGTGTTTTTCAATCGATTAAAAAAGGGAATGCGGCTACAAAGCGACCCAACAACGATTTATGGCATCAACAACTTTAATGGCAACATCACCAAAGATGATTTAAGAAAGTTCACCCCTTACAACACCTATGTGATTTCGGGATTGCCCCCGGGGCCAATCGCTAGTCCAGGTGGAGCTGCTATCGAAGCGGTCTTAAAACCCGAGACGAGTGACTATTTGTATTTTGTGAGTAACAATAACGGAACACATTTCTTTTCCAAAACCTACAAAGATCATTTGAAGTTTGTAAAAGAGTATCAAATGAATCGACGAAAAAAGTAAAGGCCCCTATGACTCAATCAACCGCCCAAAAAGATGATTCTGATTTTTCAGTAACTATGACTGAATTAGTGCTTCCTCAACACACCAATGCCTTGGGGGCTATTTTTGGCGGAGTCGTGATGGGATGGATTGATATTGCTGGAGCCATAGCCGCTATGCGATTTGCCCGGAGACCGGTAGTTACGGTCAGCATTGACTCACTCCATTTTATTGTTCCGATCAAAACAGGAAATACCGTGCTCACTCGGGCGCGAGTGACCTACTCCGGGAAAACGTCAATTGAGGTAGAAGTTGTGGTTGAAGCTGAGAATAGCGTGACGGGAGTCACTAAGCGCGCCACTCATGCTTTCCTCACTTATGTGGCAGTGGATGATAATGGAGATCCGACTCCGGTTCCCCCGTTCAATCCCAAAAATGAAGAAGAAAAAAAACGCTATGCGGAAGCCGGAGCCCGGCGAAAAGCACGGTTAGCTCAAGCCCGTTCTGACTGATTGCCCAGTCCCTGGATAAAACTGACAATTTCGGCGAGTGAATTTGCCGCAGTGAAGACTTCTCGCACCCCAAGTTTTTTGAGAGCTGAGACATCGGTTTGTGGAATGACCCCACCTCCCAACACCTGAATGTCATCTGCTTTTCGTTCCTTCAGGAGCTGAAGGATCTCAGGAAATACTCGCTGATGGGCTCCAGACAAGATACTCACGCAAATGACCTTCACATCTTCTTGAATCGCAGAATTCACGATCATCTGAGGGGTTTGGTGAAGCCCCGTATAAATGACTTCCATCCCAGCATCTCGAAGCGCATGAGCCAGTACTTTAGCACCGCGATCATGACCATCGAGTCCTGGTTTGGCTACTAAAACACGAATCATCAGTGCTCCATTTGCCCCTGCTTCCACTTTTTTGGAAAAATACAAACGACTTGCTTCTTGATTTCTACAAAGTCTCGAATGTGCTGGTGGATAGCTTTTACATTTTCTTCAGTAGCCGGAGCAGCTGCCAGTTCCAAAAACTTTACAGCAAACTTGTAATTCTCGGCCATGACTTTTCGAGTGAAACTCCGCCATGGCAACGTAGGATATTTGGTGATTCGTTGATCCGTAGTTGCTGTCAGCCATTCCTTCGCCCACTTTAGCTCTATCTTGGCTTCATTTTTTAAAATTTCCTGAAATTCTTGAGGTATCCAATCTCCACAAAGCTCTAAGAAATTATGCAACGTGAGTTGATCCCAGTCTCGAAGTACCCCAAAGACATAGAGGATCTCATCGTCATCCAAAGGTTGTTCTTCTTTTCGGAGGGCCAATAAGGCCGATACATTAGCAGACCTCAAGGTGCAAATCGCTGTTTGAATCTGGTCCCAATGGGCTAATGATCCTTGAATGCCCACCAAGGGAGCTTGGGTTTCTTCCAACTTGGAAATCTCCTGCCCCAGCTCTCCTTCGCTCATGACTGCATCTACATTTAACTCGGGTAACCCTTCAATAAACATAGACCCCCCTCTTGGTTTTTCTACCGTTCCAACCGGCCTCCACATACTTCCGCAGTAAAGGAGCTGGTCGGTATTTTGAATCGCCCAAATCTCGATGGAGCACTTCCATCACAAATAAACAGACATCCAGTCCCACAAAATCAGCTAACTCAAGAGGGCCCATGGGAAAATTACACCCCAGCTTCATGGCTGTATCGATGTCTTTCGGTGAAGCTAGGTTTTCCTGCAGTGCAAAGAATGCTTCATTGATCATAGGCATTAAAATACGATTCACTGCAAATCCGGGTGCATCTTTGGCTTCGATGAATACTTTTCCCATCTTTTCAGCCACACTCCGTACGATCTGAAAGCACTCATCGCTGGTCGCAAGCCCCCGAATCCCCTCTACAAGCGTCATAATGGGGACAGGATTCATAAAGTGCATTCCAGCAACCCATTCCGGGCGCCGGGTATGACTGGCAACTTCAGTAATAGAAATGGAGGAAGTATTGGTTGCTAAAATCACCCCGGGCTCTAAGAGTTGATCGAGGTCCGAGAACAATTTGAATTTGACTTCCCGATTTTCAGTAGCGGCTTCAATAATAAACTGGCACGGCTTCAGCTCAGACAACTGAGGGGTGGTTTTTAAGCGACGTAAAATTCCTTCAGGAGACTCCTGCAGCTTCCCCTTCTCTGCCAGCTTGGACAAACTTTTTGAAATCGCCTGAACAGCTTTTTCTAATTGTACGGAAGAGATATCGAAAAGAACGACGTCGTAGCCCGAGGCCGCAGCCACTTGAGCAATCCCATTGCCCATAGTTCCTGAGCCAATGACGCCTAATCGTTGGATGGGCCGAGCTTTGATGTCTGACACGATGTAGCAACCTCCGACGGCTTGATCAGAGGGTAAAGTACCAATGGGAAAGAAGGTCGTCAAACACAGGTCTTAAATGAATTCGGCCCAGAAAAGCCGATGCTTTTCCGGGCCAAAAATTCTTAAGAATCAACGTTCGTTACTATCTGCGTATCAAATGATTGGGAGCGCCTGGAACAGCTCCAATCGCCGTGTTCGAATTTCGAGGAGCCCCTCGGAACGTAGAAGCGTTGTTATTTCCTGCTGCATTTGCTCCAGGAGTATTTTGTACTCGCTGGCGTAAGCTATCTCGAATGCGACTTGCAGTATCACAGCCTTCCATTAAGGGTTGGAGTGAAGGTCCAAGTTGAGCTTGCATATTTCTAACAGAGTCCATTACAGCAACTGCTTCCACCAACATCTTCGCTGGATTTTTTGTGCTGCGTACTGCTTGTAAGCGATTCGGGAGATCCGTGTTGAAGAACCCACCAATCGTACCTTGTAAATTTGCAGAAACATCTGGGCATGAAGTGTTGTAATCCCCGCGGAAGAAGCCCATGCTGTTAGCACGTCGCTCTTGCGCTTGAGCATCTAGAGCAGCCACTCGGCTTCCCACGATAGGCACTAAATAATTTCTTGCCGTATCAATTTCTTGGAAAATCCCGTCGGTCTCTTCTGTACAGTTCTGCAATAATTGAGCAGTAGATTGCTGCGCAATCATCATCATGAACTGTTGTTGCTGTTCGATACCTCGAGCAAACTCATCACCTAATTGCTGTACTCGGCTGTCGTTATCGCGGATTTGAAACAACTGCTCTGTAAATGCCTGGAACTTACCGACCAAATCCGACTCAATTTGCTTGAATTGGGACTTAGCTTCCGGATTTTTTTGTTTTTTCAACTTACTCAGGCGAGATTCAATCGCTTGAAGACTGTCTAACTTCTCCAATTCTTCGGGCTTGGTTGCCTCAGCATCCAGTTCTTCGTTCTTGGCATTGAGTTCTTTCAAATTAGAAATCAGGTCCAAAATCTTTTTGCGTTCGAGAGTCTTGGCTTCTTCAGACTTCTCTTCTAATAAAGTCTGGGCTTTTCTGCGTAAATAATCGACTTTGTCTGTACCAAATGTTTGCGCCATTTGAAGTAGTGGAGAAAAATCCACACCATTCTGACAAGAGTTTGCCAAAGAACTCACGTCAAAATCTGCAGGGTTGATGAGAGCTGGACTTGAATTGAGCTGACTTGCCAATTGGCTAGCCTTATCTAACTTCAAGCTGCGTTCTGAAACGGCTTTTTTAATAAAACCATCCATAGCGGGACCGATGGCATTCGCTTTTTTGATTTTTTTATGCCAGTTCTGCAGCTTTTGCTCTTCCTCAAACAATTCTTTTTTTGCTCCGCTCAATTCCAATGCTTGAGCGACCTTAGCCACTTGACTAGAAACTTCAGAAGTTAAACCGGCCTCTGTAGTAGTAGGGTTAGCACCTTTGAGAGCAGCGCTCACCCGAGGCAAATCTTTATTAAAACTTGCGCTATACTCATCGTAGCTTTCAGCTGATCCAATCACTGGAAAAGCACTCACCACACCTAAGGCTACGACAAAAACTGATTTACGAACCGCTAGCTTTTTCATCAGACGACTCCGCGAAAACAACATTCCACTCTCAACTTATTCAAGAGCTCATACACTCTTCAGGCTTGGGGGGTTGACCCCAAGAGTACAGAGTACAGCTCTCAACCCAGAGAGCGGCTCAGAGGCCTGATGTGCAAGCAGTCTGCCAAAAACGCCCAAACCGCTTTCATGCTCAAATTCAGGCGGGAATTTTCCCCTTCATGACAAAAAGGGCTCACCAAAAACTTGTTTTAGCGAGTACTTTCCAGCATTTAAAATTCGACTAACTTTTTGATAGTCCGTAGACCTATTAGACACCTCAGAAAATATGGGCTTGTGAGCTTTTTAAGAGACAATCTGGGGTACGCACCTGATCACAGTTCATACAGGTGCTGAAAGCTTCTTCAAGATTACTAACCTTTCAAAACTTTGGGTTTTTTTTAGTTCCCCTGTTAGCGGAGTGGCAGAACCCAGTGACGGCGCCGACGAGAACCCCCATTTCTCAGGATTATGAGAAAAGAGCTAACTCCTCAAAACAACGAATGAACTCTCTCAATGTCAGAGTTGGCCGGCTTCTTGCTGTATTCTAAGAGTAGACGTTACATAAAACACAGCTTGAATTAGCAGCTTTGAAAACAACTTGATTCAGCAACTTGAAAACAGCTTGAGATGACACCATGAAATTCATCGGAGAACACAACATGAACTACACCTCAGTACTCATTGCCCTAGCTCTCTCTTTAGCTTCTGTGGGCAGCGCCCAAGTGGTGCTGCCCGCCAGCTCAGATTACAACGACCCTTATACTTATTATCGGGATTGTGTAGATAGAAACGGCGAAGAGAACCGATCGCTTTGTGAAAACCACACGGGTACGCTTTTTCCTGAAGAAGATAAAGCTCCTGTAGAGGCAGACGATGACTATGCCTCGGCAGAAACAGTCAACTCCTCCTACTAAAGGTGGAGAAGACTATGTTCCAGTTCGTGGAGCAATATATTGATTTCCGGGTTTCCCTGCCCTCAGATACTTGACATAAGACACTGCTACAAAAACCACCTGAAGAATTAAGTAAGTGATCACGTAACTCAATCCTCCGGAACCAAAGCCATAGGAATGCAGCCCCACTCCCAAAACAAAATTAACTCCATACCAGGCCATCACGACTCCCAGGAAAGATAAAACGGTAGCCGCTACAAATCCAAATCCCTTCAGCCATCCAGTAAACCGCCCATGCAGTACGGCTATATAGAACAGAAGGGCTATCAAAGCCCACACTTCCTTGGGATCCCATCCCCAAAATCTTCCCCAAGAATAGTCGGCCCAAATGCCTCCTAAGATAGTGCCTGCAGCGAGCAAGATCACCCCAATTTGCATCGCTCGGTACATGAACATGATGTTTTGTTGAATCGCTTCAGTTTTATGCGGCTTAAAAATATAGAGTCCTAAATTGAGATTCCCTAAGCAAGTTGCAACAGCAAAGCCGGCATAGCTCAACGTAATGCACAGCACATGAATGGTGAGCCAAAAATTACTCCTCAGCACTGGAACTAGAGGATGAATGCCCGGATCGAGAACCGAGGGCAGGTAATCCGCCAGAACCAATCCTGCAATGGTAAACACTAAGCTTGCAGTCGGGATAATGATGTTTCGATAACCCGCCCAGATTAGCAAAGAAAACAGGATACTCCCCCACGTTACCCAAACCACCGATTCATACATATTCGTCACCGGAGGACGACCAGCGATCCAACAGCGCAAAACAAATCCATACGTATGCATGAGAAAGCCTGCAAATAAAAACGCTGTACCCACTTTTCTCATCAGCTCATTTTTTGCGACGATACTCACCACTAATGAAATCAATGCAGTTAAATAAATGATCCATGCCCAGCGGAAAGGACGCGTACGGTTATAGTGGATCTCAACATTCAACTGTGAAGCCGCAGGATATTGCCCTTGGCCCAACTCTTTTCGCAACAACCCTTCAACTTCCAAGGCTCCAGAATTCCATTCAACCGCCTTTCTATTTAAAAAAGCATCAACCATTTTACGGAGTGCAAAAGCAAACTGGTCTCGGGCATCGGAGTTATAGGGTAAGCTACCGCCATCCGTCAGCGCCGATAGGGGAAACCAGGCCGCGTCTGAGCCTTGGGGATTCGGCAAAATGACCAGCGCGCTTCCTCCAATGATAGCCTCCAATAAGTTTTTCTTATTATCTAACTCTATCGCTTTTTTTTCGAGATCCGAGAGACGCTCTTTTCGATTTTGTTTCTGAACTGCATCACTCACCATTTTATCGAGGCCCTCTACACTTCTAATTTCAATCGGCCGAAAGTACTGTCGTTTAACATCTAAATGAAGTGCTTCTTTCAGGGGTTTATAATCGACTCGAACAAACTCTTCGCTATCCCAATCTTTATCAAAAGCAACTAACCACCCAAAAGTGACTTCGCTAGCTGTTAAGCCTTTCCACGAACTTTTGCCAGTGATGTATAGAACGCTCTCTCGAGCAAACGTGTCATACGGTTTAACACGTCCTCGATCTTGAATGGCCCAAGACTCAACGGATTCCCACGAGAAACCATCTCGCTTTTCAACACTGGAAAATGTCACACACGAAAAAATGAGTCCCAACCAAATCAAAAACGAATTTTTCATTGTGTCTCCTTTTGGTTTCCCACCAAGATTTTCAAATAGTGCGGATTCATGTAAAACATGATCGCAATTCCCAAAGTCATCAGAAGAGAACCTAAATATTTGAGCACTCTACCGGGATCGTGATTAACTGCGAAGACAGAGACTGCGGGCTGCCCGGGAGACAATTGATAACTTGCTTGATAAAAATAGTAACCTCCATATTTCAACGGCTCATTCATACTAATAGTCGCTTTTTTATCCGATTGAGCCTTCGGATCTTTTACCGTGACGTCGCTGATAAAGCTGGCAGCAGTATTAGTCCCAGGATTCGTCCCCATCGTAAACTTATCTAGATAGAGCTGAAAAGGAAGGGTCATCCGGTCACGATGGTACTGAATAATCAGATCCCCTGACGAAGCGGCAACACTTTTTCCCATTCCCTCCAAAAGCCAAAAAGCAGGCGTGTTTCCCACGCGCATTCGGACAGCCGTGAGAAAGGGCTCATCAGCTCCCTGTAAAACTTCGACTGAACGCGGCTCTTCATCCAGCACGGAACTGGGAATCCAGTCCTTGAGGGACAACTCAATGTCCATCCAACCAGTAGCAACTTTTTCTCCGGCTTTGAGTTGACCTTCTCCATTCACAGCTCCCGCACTCGATAACACGCGATACAATACTTTCGACCGATCCGCTGATTGCGCTAGGAATAAATGCCCACGCGCCCTTCCCACCCCGCGCAATGATTCTTCTTTTTCAGGACCTCGATAGGATAATGTCACGCCCAGAGGCTTTTTCTTTTCTTTAGCCCCTTGGTGGAGCGTATTGAACTCAGGGAACAAAGCAAAGACGGTGTGCTTCTCCGGTGGTGTCGCCTGCCCCTTCTCTCTCACTTCTACTTCTACTGCCGGATTCACCGGTTCCTGTGTTTTGGAAATGAGTTTTTTTCCGTCAACAACAGCGTAAGGCAAATAGCGTTTGACTTGGATTTCTAATTTTATTTCATCCAGCGGTCTCCACTTACCCAACAATTCAGAAACCTGAAGGGCAAAACGCTTCCCTTGAACTTCGATGAGCAAACGCCCCTGATCCTTTCCTTTTGGCTGAGAAGCCTTAGGCTTACGCTGAAAAAAAGCCTGCTCATCAGCGCTCGTTTTCAGTGCTTCAAATGTTACGATTGCCGGACCTAAATTCAATTCTGCTCGCTCGGTTTTTGCTTCTGGCCTTAACCATTGTTCGATTTGGAACCGACTGTTTGTGAGCCCAACTTTGACAGCGGGTAACCCAATCCCTGGAGTCGGACTGGGGACCATTTTGGTTTCTGGGATCGCGCGAGGGATAAACTTTTCGATTTGGATCTGTTCTCCCCCTGCCAACTCTACTTGCATTAATTTTCCTACTTTACTCCGGTGGAACTCAGGAACAGAAAACATTTGAGTGGTACCCGTACGCTGATCGGTTACCGTCAACTTTAAGTCATTCAGGATCACTTCTTGGCTTTGCTGTTTCTCAGGAATAGGCATATTGCCGTCCAATCCAAACTGTTGAGTTACAAAAGCTCCAACCAAAATCACAATGATTCCTAAATGGGTGATCACAAACCCAGTTTGTCGCATTTTCCAGGGGTATCGAGACATGGCTGCGCAGAACACGTTGAGCCCCAACAAGAAGAGAACCCCTCCAAACCACCAACGTTGATACACCACAATTTGAGAGCCACGCATGCCATAATAGCTACCGATAAAAGTAGCAAAGGCCAAAACCGCAGATAATAGTAACAATGAAAACACTGCCAATTTTAAAGATGAAAAAAATTTAAAGAGTCCTTTAATCATGAGTCAGAACCTCTGATGAGGAATTGTACCACCGAACACGAACGGAAGGACTGATTTGAACCGCTTCATCATGCTCCCAAAAATTTTTTTTGATATAGGCCAGTCCCACCCCTTGAGCAGGTTTTTGGGGATGAACTAAAATCGATTTGAGCTGACCCATTTTTTCAGCCCCTCGTGAAATTTCCAAATCGGGCACTTGGGAAACACCAGTAGTGGTGAGCTCAGCTGAAACTCGCAACAACTTCTTATTCACTTGGCCGTATGTAAAAATACGCTCAACCACTTCTTGTCCCGGATAGCACCCCTTGTTTCGGGCAACTGCTTTGTCCAAACCAGCTTCGAGGACTAAATCGGACTCACTGATCTCCCATCCCAGCCAAGGAACCCCTGCCTGCACTCGGAAAAAATGGAACAGCTGCATCCCTAAACGGGCCAAACCTTGAGCTTCCCAGTTCTGAAATTTTTCTATTTGCTGATGACGATCAAAAAAATGCCAGTAAAGACTAGGTCTCCATGCATCCACCCAGGCGTTTTGAAGATCCAGAGGTTTTTTATTCCAAAAAGCCACTAAAGCATAATTCTCAGAGCAATCTTTGACGACCAGTTGCTCTTGAAAATGAAACTTCTCAAAGTGCTCCAAAGAAAGCTGTCGTTGATTGGGGGCGGTCATCCACAGGTAGCGCTCTGAATGGACTCTCAGCAAATTTCCGATGACCACGACCGTCCCGCGCCCAGTTAAAAAAGCACCTGGAGCAAGCTGCCCATCTTCCATCGTTTTTAAATTCACGGTGGATAGTCGTTGCAAAAAATCTTTAGAATCGGGGCCTTCAATTCCAATCACTCCCCAATCGCTCAGATTAAAATAACCACCGGATTGGGCCAACTCATAATCGCGCTGATAATCATTCGTGTTCAACGAGTCTTGCATAACGGACACTCACAAAGCGCTCTCAAATGTTCAAATGTGTAAAAACCGGAATCATGACCATCGCTCCACTCTACCTTCAAAGCATAGCGCCCCACCGACTCGATACGTTTCGGCTGTATGTCTGAGGGTACCATCTCGTCTTTCAGCAACTCTTCTCGGGTCCATTCATCCACACACACTGCACACCGGCATTTCAAGCGAAGGTTGCGCACATTGAACAAACTTTGATGCCCGTCATTCCAAACGATCCCTAAATGCTTAGGTCCGACTTGCTTCAACTCTAAGGGCGCTAAACTCATCACTGCCATTCCATCGACAAGGGTTTAAACTGTCCTTCTGTTTTCAATGTCAGAACTGAAAGATGAGCAGCCAACTTCCGAGCGATTTGCTGGTACCGTACCGAAACACTGGACTGCGGTTGAGCTGCGACAATTGGAGTTCCAGAATCTGAAGTGTCTGCAATTTCCGGATCCAAAGGAATTGCCCCCAACAACTCGACTCCACCTTCCTGAGCCAATTTCTCACCCCCACCTTTTTTGAAAACAGAGGTGACTTCCTGGCAATGACCACACACAAACCCAGACATATTTTCCACGATCCCAAGAATAGGAACTTTCACATTTTGGAACATTTTGAGACCTTTACGCGCATCGATCAGACTGACCTCTTGAGGCGTTGTCACTATCACAGCACCGGACAGAGGGGCACTTTGGCTGATCGTGAGCTGGGCATCCCCAGTTCCAGGCGGCATATCAATCAAGAGATAATCTAGTTCCCCCCACTCTACCTGACTTAAAAACTGAGTCAGTGCTCCATGCACCATCGGACCTCGCCAAACCACGGGTTCTCCCGGAGGAATTAAATACCCCATCGACATCATCTTCACGCCAAACTTCTCAATGGGAATGACCCGTTTTTCTCGGCTCTCAGGCTTTGCATCCAGTGTTCCCATCATGAGAGGAATGCTTGGACCATAAATATCGGCATCTAAAAGCCCAACCCGAGCGCCCTCAGCGGCGAGCGCCATACTGAGGTTGATCGTTACTGTGCTTTTTCCCACTCCACCTTTGCCACTGGCGACTGCAATCACATTTCGGACCGAAGGGAGCGCTATACGATTCGCTTGTTGAGCACTGCTTCGCACATGAGCTGTCATAGTGACTTCGACCTGTTTTACTTCAGGTAACGATTTAACGACGGCTTCACACTGAGCTTTCAATTGCTCTTTCACGGGACAAGCCGGTGTGGTCAACTCGACATCAAAGCGCACGTGATCGCCCTCAATTTTCAGATTCTTTACAAAACCTAAGCTCACAATATCTCGATGGAGATCCGGGTCCTGAACAGTTCGCAATTTTTCCAGTACTTTTTCGGGGGTTAAATCTGTGTTTTTTGATCTGAATAGCATGTCCCGTTTCTAGCACTTCAAAGGAGCAAAGGAAAGAGATTCAGCTTTATTTCAATGGCTTAGCGGAGGGAGGGAGGACTTGGGCAGTGGGTAGCGCTTTAGAGAGAAAAAAACCAAGACTTCCCCCCAGCAAAAACACCAATGCGAATGCCGCCCACAAGGGCAGCCGACCGTTTCGAGAGGGACGAATCTGGTCTTGATAAGAAACCGTCGGAGCCACTAGAGATTCATCATCCAAAAATTTCAAAATGAGGTCGGGAGCATGGTTCGTTTTGTGAGCCCCCAAATAATGCTCCAACCAGGTCACTATTTCATCAATAGTTTCAAATCGATTTTCTGGCTTTTTCTCCAGACATTTCTCAATCATTTGGTCAATGCTTCGCGGAATGGCACTATTCATGGCTCGAGCAGAAATAAAGTCACAATCCCGAATGCGCTGAAACACGGTTTTACTGCCCTCTTCTTTGAAGGGACGAGTACCCGTCAGCATTTCATACAAACAAATGCCCACTAAAAATATATCGGATTGATAGGTTAAAGGATCTCCCAGCACTTGCTCAGGGGATAAATAGCAGGGAGAGCCCACCATCATTCCTGGACGAGTCAGGGTATGGTTTTCGGTATCCATCACGATGCCAAAGTCCATGAGTTTGACTTCCCCTCGAGAAGTCAGACGAATGTTAGACGGCTTAATATCTCGATGGATTAAATGATGCTTGTGAATATAGGCAAGCCCGCGGCAGACCCCCAACAAAATAGCCAATGCGATTTCAGTGGGAATAGCCCCCACCCGCTGGATGACCTGCGAAAGATCTACTCCTTCAATATATTCCATGAAAATAAAAGCTTCTTTTTCTGACTCGAAAAAATCATAGACATGTGCCACGTTTTGATGGAGCACACCCGCCAAAGCTTTGGCCTCTCTTCTAAAACGCTCACGAGTTTCAGAGTTTTCCAATAGATGCGGTTTTAAACTTTTGACAGCAACAAAACGATTCAGTTTGGGTTGCTTTGCTTTAAAGACAATTGCCATTCCTCCCGTTGCCAGCGGCTGAATATCCTCTAGCCCTCCGGGCACGAGTCCTCTGCTCTGCAAGGACAGGGGAATTGCGATGTTCTTTTTATCTTCCATTCAAGTCCACACTCCGACACCTATGTATCGGTTGACGTGAGGACTTGTCTTAAATGTGAAGATTTTTTCACAAAATAAAAAACCCGCTGCCTCCATTATGAAGGCAGCGGGCGAGAGAGGAGTAGTGGTACCACGGCCAGCTATTCACTGAACCGCGACTGCTGTTTGCTATGCAGTGTCTAGTTCTTCAGAGGAATTTTCCTCAGAAGAAAAATGGGATCCGACTCCTCGCGGATCTAATCCCCTTTAATTTCTTTCTCCGACCCCCGAATCATTCATTACTGATTCCCTCTGGGGGTGTGCTTTTTGGGACGGATGCAAATTCAATCCGCCGCCCAAAATCAATCCCACGCAGAGAAAAAGCGCTAAACTGCTGATCACTTCTCGAAGCATTAGCATGAAGTCGTTTGCCTCCCCAGGCGTTACTTCCACCGAACGAACGAGAGTGCAACTGGATGCCAGAAGGGTTTCTGTAGACTGGCAGAATGCACCCGGGCACAGCTTAAATATTTGATATTATGCAATTTTCTTGCTCTCCGGAAAGGGCGACAGAAGAGATTCAGTAGCTCTGGCGAATCTGTCAAATTGTTAGTCACTCAAGCAAAGAAGGGCGCTTTCCACTATAATGGGGGAATGCGCATTCTCTACATCGGCTCCACCGAGTCCTCTGCGTGCGCTTCTTACTACGCCGACGCAGCGGAACAACTGGGGCATGAAGTTCACCGGTGGAATCCTCACTTATGGGCTTCGACAACCCCCTGGGAGAAACTCCACCAACGGTTCACGCATCGACCCGCTGCCCGCGCCTTAACGACTGCTCACGAACAACTGATCGACCAAGTAAAAACTCTCAAAATTGATTTGGTGATGAACATTGCTGAAAATTTCATCCCACTACAAACACTTAAGGAAATCAAATCCCTTGCTTCGAAAGCTCCCCGGCTGATGTATCATTCCCATGACAACAATTTTGCACCTGGAATTCTCAAGCCTGATGATTTTTTTGATTCACTGGCTGTTTACGATTGTGTTTTCACCACGAAATCTCAAAACCTGCCTCGCTATAAAATGCTTGGACAACCTTATTCTTTTTTTATTCCCTCTGCTTTTGAACCAAAATACCACCGCCCTATTTTGTCCGGAGAAAGCCGCTTAGGAAACAAGCAATTTCCCATCAGTTTTGTGGGCACTTACGATCGTTCCCGAGATCGTTTTCTTGAGGCTGTTCAGTGGGATCAGTTGTATGTCTGGGGAGACCGTTGGAATCGATTTTCTAAATATAGAAAATACAGAGACCATATTGTGCCCCATGCAGTCTACTTCCCTGATTTTGCAGATATTATGAGCCACAGTGAAATTGCTTTAGGACTTCTTCGCGAGGAAGCAGAAGACCGACACACACAACGCACTTTTGAAATTCCAGCCTGCGGCGCTTTTCAATTGGCTCCTAGAAACGATGAGATTTTAAGTTTCTTTGATGAGGATAGAGAAATTGTCTGTTTTCAATCGCTAGAAGAATTGCAGGACAAAGTGGCTTTTTATTTGAGGCATCCAACTCTGCGGCAGCAGATTGCTCAGGCAGGGCACGTAAAAGTAATGCAGTCCCAACACTCTTATTTAGATCGTGTTAAAACAATGTTGACCAAACTATCCCAGTGCTAGGCGCTCAGCCACTCGGGCAAGATGAATTTTGGGATGCATTTCATAGAACAAACTTTCAAATAATGTACTCTGATCTTTTCGTAAAATTGCTTCCGCCTTAGCAAGATGACTCAGTTCTCCAAATGAATTACTCAGCGGAATCACTCCCTCCAAACTAGATGTTTTAGGGACTTGGGTAGCAACGGAAGGAACGCCAAAGTACATAGCCTCCAAGATTTTCACTGGAAAAGCCCCCGAATTAGCTCTGCAATCTCGATACAACATTAAATTAACATCCAATAACTTCCACAAACTCGACAGCTTCTCACGAGGCATCCAATCCTTATAAAAGAAATTGGAATGCTTTTGTAACTCCCGGATGACAGCCATTCCATTTGGATTCGTTCTTCCAACAAAAACAAACCCCCAATCCGGCATTTGAGTGACGAATTGTTTGAGGAGAGTAAAGTCGAACCCCTCCGGAAAGAAGGCTCCTAAATAACCCATGATCTTTTTGGGAAAGTTCGAAGGAACAAGATTCCAAGGACTGTCTACATGAAATACGTGATCATGCAGTTCAACGGGGGGTAAAGCCACCAAAGATTTACCTGGATAGGAGGATTGGAAGAGGTCATCACTGAACGTGTTCTGATTGAGAATCAACTTCACTTTTTCCGTGAGGGCCTCGCCAGGTTGATGAAGAAAAGCATCATCAAAAACTGAATAGACATCAATGTTCTCACACCGCTCAGCGACTCGTTCATCCAAACTCCCCTGCACCCAAATCAAGGGATTTGATTCCGAGCAAATTTTTTTAATTTGTTGAGACTGCCACCGGACACTCAAAGCATCTATCGACTTGAGCCTTCGCCCTGGAGGGCACTGCAACTGTTTAACTTCGAGAAGAGGAGAAGCGAGAGAAACTAGTGGGCGGTATCGTTTCCAACTCATTCCGTCCAGCCAAGTCACACGAACCCCATAATCTACTAAGGTCTTGGCTAGACTTTGTTGAACAAAACCGAAGGTATCCCAAAATCGATAGCGATCACTTAAAAATAAAATGTGTCCCCGTTTTCTAAAAAATGGAAGAGCTTGCTGCCAACGCTCCTCAATAGCTTGAAGCACTGACTTTGAAATGGGACTCAATTGTGCAAGTTTTGGAAGCATAAGAGTGTGAGAAAGGAATTGTTTTAATATCGTCACACTTTCATAACCTCTTAAATTGCGCTGCGCATCCTTATCCACTCCGTGTTAATCTCAATAATTCAAAGGAGAAGCCCATGAGTCAGAATTTCAGAACACATGCAATCGTCTGCTTGGCGAGCCTTTTTTTAGGGTCGGTCCAGCTGAAGGCAACTCCAACGCAAAGTCTTTTTTGCCAACACTATGTCACACAAGAAATCCCTTTTTGTGAGGTCACTTTGTTTCTAACGGAAACTGGAATGCTCGAAAAAAAGGCCTTGATTCGACATCAAGGGAGCGAGCAAACCACGTTGATTCGAAGCACAGAGACACAGCCAGGAGAAATGTTTCATTTGTTCCTAGATGCCGACAAACCCGGCCACGAAATTGAAATGATTGTTGAGGACGAGGAAAGTGCTGAGGGTCAATGGAAAGCTGTTCTCATCAATCACGAGGTCCCCTTTGGAAAAAAAATGTGGGGTCACTGCGAGTTTAAATCTCCTTGAGACAGCTTTTGGGAAATAGCATAAACAATATTTTCTGCAAAAATTTTCTGCCCAGGCTCAGCAATGTGATAACAATCCACTGCAAAATATTGAGGTTGGAGCGGCAACGGCCATTGGGCCTCTAAAGTGAAAACCCGATTACCACGTTGTGTGTTTGCATTGCGTTCTTGAGCTAACCTCTCCAAAGCTGCGTTCAAAGCTTCTCCGCGGGGTTTTAAGTAGCTTTCCAAATCGCCCTGCTTGTACCTGAAATAAAAGGACGGGCAATACGGAAAGTATTTTGTCCAAGCATCCTGACAGGTGAAGGTTTTACTCTCGCTCCGGAACCACACATGATTTTCGAGCACGGGATATAATTGATAAATAGGACTCGTGGGTACTAGAAAAGCGATAGAGTTTTGATGATTCTTGTCCCATTCTTCCAATGACTTCCTTAAATTTTGCACGAACTGCTCCACCAGTGCAGTTGCCTCTATTTTTGAGTGGCACAGATCGTTATGCCCCACAAAAAACAAACCCCAGGTGGCATGGGGAACCGGGCCTCTGAGTTTCACTTGCTCGATAATGCCCTGGCTTCGACTCCCCGAAACTGCGCCATTATGAATGCTCACGATGTCTATTCCCTGAGTTTGGAGATTTCGAGCAACCCAATGCGGCCAGGCTTTTTCAGGAGACTCAAATTGCTGGATGAGCTTGCGATTTTTTTGAATGAAGGCAAAGGCCAAATCTTTCAATAATCGACTCAGCTCTGGGAGCTCTGGAGTTTGGGTTAAGGAAGTATGGGCCAAAAATCCCGCAGTTAAAGAGTCTCCATAAGCTTCCAGATGAATGGGCGCTCCCCAACTCACGAGTGTTCCTGCGCATAACCAAAGGAATAACAGCTTCATAATGCGCCATGTTAGATCAGGGGCAAGTTTCTGACAAGACCCCATTTGCCGTTTGGTTATAGATTCGTTAGTCTTTGCCATATCAATCACTTAACTGAGGATTCCGAAATGCGCTTGCGAAACCTGATAGTCGTTTGGATGGGGTTTTTAAGCTGTTTAGTCAGTGCCAATGAGCCTAGCTCTGCACCGGCACCGGCGCCTGCCGAACCTGTCACCCCTTCGCTATCAATTGAGAACCCAACGGTTCCGCAGCTAAAAACCAAAAAAACACGGATCCCGGCAAAGAAAAAGAAAGCAGCACCAACGACTGCACAACCTGCAGCGCCCTCGGCGGAAGAAGAGGCTCCAGTAGCACCTCCCGTTTATTAGATTTTTAGTTTGCTCTCTGGAGCAACCGGGCCCAACTTCGAAGACTTCTTCGGGTTGGGCCCTTTTTATTGCGCGGCATCATGAGCCCTCGTTTTTATTGGGTTTTTGACCGATAAGTTCTCTGGGGGAGAATCTCTCGGTGCAAGTATTTTGGTCAAAACTCAAGAAATGGAATGAGCTCATCCTGCAAGCCATCCAGGTTTTTGCGCGAGCCTACGAGGGCGATACTTCTGAACTTTTGAAAGAAGGCAAAAAAAGTAGACGCCAATTAGT
>Ga0214917_10000852_pt1 | contig 39706 bp, 29 predicted proteins | sample LL_1208_BB_MetaG_FD_177983 | JGI IMG/M metagenome (GOLD analysis project Ga0214917, IMG submission 177983) | Freshwater microbial communities from Lake Lanier, Atlanta, Georgia, United States - LL_1208_BB | ecosystem: Environmental > Aquatic > Freshwater > Lake | place: USA: Georgia | collected... | reverse complement strand
AACGGCGTGGCGAAGACCTACGCGCAGGCCATCGTCGAAGCGGCGGAGGCCGCCGGCTGCCGCCGCGAGGTGCTCGCTGAGCTCGGCAGCCTCGCGCGGGACGTGCTGCCGCAGGTGCCGGAGGCGGTCGCCGTGTTCTCCTCCCCGAAGATCGCCATCGAGGAGAAGGACCGGATCATCGACCGGATGCTGGGCGGACGGATGCGTCCGACGACGGTCAACGCGCTGCATGTGCTCGCCCATCACGGCCGGCTCGGCATGCTGGCCGCCGTCGTGCGGGCCGCCGAGCGGCTCGCCGACGACCGCGACGGCCGCAGGCAGGCCATGTTCACCACGGCCGTGCCGCTCGACGCCGCCGAGCAGGCCCGGATCGTGGGCGAGGCTGAAAAGGCCCTCGCCGCCGCGCTCGTGCCGACGTTCGTCGTCGACCCCGCGATCATCGGCGGCCTCGTCGTCCGCGTCGGCGACACCATCTACGACCAGTCGGTCGCCACGGGCCTGGCCCATCTGGGCGGCCGTCTCCACACGCGCAACATCCACGCCATCCAAACCGGGGAGTACTCATGGCACACCTGACCGACGAAATCGCATCCGTTCTCCGCGAGGAGATCTCCCGCTACCAGGCGGGCATCGACGTCCGCGAGGTCGGCCGCGTCCTCGAGGTGGGCGACGGCATCGCCCGCGTCTGGGGCCTCTCCGGCGTGATGGCCGGCGAGATGGTCGAGTTCCCCGGCGGCATCACCGGCCTCGCCTTCAACCTCGAGGAGAACTCGGTCGGCGTGATCATCCTCGGCGACTACCTGAAGGTGACCGAGGGCGACGAGGTCAAGAGCACCGGCCGGCTGCTCTCCGTGCCGGTGGGCGACGCGGTCATCGGCCGCGTGCTCGATCCGCTCGGCAATCCGCTCGACGGCAAGGGACCCGTGGTCACCGAACTGCGGCGGCCCGTGGAGACGCTCGCGCCGGGCGTGGCTGAGCGGTCGCCGGTGCGTGAGCCGCTGCAGACGGGCATCAAGGCCGTCGACGCCATGACGCCGATCGGCCGCGGTCAGCGCGAGCTGATCATCGGCGACCGCAAGACCGGCAAGACCGCGATCGGCATCGACGCGATCATCAACCAGAAGAACAGCGGCGTGAAGTGCTTCTACGTGGCCGTCGGCCAGAAGGACTCGTCGGTCGCCGTGGCGATCGACACGCTCCGCAAGTACGGCGCGATGGACTACACCACCGTCATCGTCTCGGGCGCGAGCACCGCCGCGCCGCTGCAGTACATCGCCCCCTACTCGGGCACCGCGATGGCCGAGCACTTCATGTACAACGGCCAGCACGCGCTGATCGTGTACGACGACCTCTCGAAGCAGGCGACCGCCTACCGGCAGCTGTCGCTCCTGATGCGGCGGCCGCCGGGACGCGAGGCCTACCCGGGCGACGTGTTCTACGCCCACAGCCGGCTCCTCGAGCGGTCGGCCAAGCTCTCGAAGGAGCTCGGCGGCGGCTCGCTGACGAGCCTGCCGATCATCGAGACGCTCGAGGGCGAGGTGTCGGCCTACATCCCGACCAACGTGATCTCGATCACCGACGGCCAGATCTACCTCCAGCCCGACCTCTTCTTCGCGGGCCAGCGTCCCGCCATGAACGCCGGCATCTCCGTCTCCCGCGTGGGCGGTGCCGCGCAGACGAAGGCGATGAAGAAGGTGGCCGGCGGCCTGCGGCTCGACCTCGCCTCGTTCCGCGAGCTCGAGGCCTTTGCACAGCTCGGCACCGACCTCGACGCCGCCACCCAGCAGCGGCTCGACCGCGGCTACCGCATGGTCGAGCTGCTCAAGCAGGGGCAGTTCGCCCCGATGGACGTCGTCGACCAGGTGATGAGCATCTACGCCGGCACCCGTGGCCACCTCGACGAGGTCAGGCGCGACGAGGTCGCCGACTGGGAGAAGGGCTTTCTCACGTTCGTCCGCGACCAGGTTCCGGAGCTGCGGAAGCGGATCGACGAGTCGAAGGAACTCGACGGGGAGGGCGAGCGGCAGCTCGAGGCCGCGATTGCGGAATACAAGCGGCAGCGGGCCGCCAAGGCCGCCGGCGGGGCCCGGCAGATGGCCGCCGCCCGCTAGACGCCCGAGCAACTCCCGCTTCACGCTGAAGGTCGCACATCATGGCAAAAGCCCGGGCACTCGATCGTCGCCGCAAGTCGGTGAAGAACATCCGCAAGATCACGCGGACGATGGAACTCATCGCCACCGCGCGGTTCAAGAAGGCGATGGACCGCTCGGTCGCGGCCCGCGACTACACGAAGCACCTCGCGAAGATCCTCGAAAACATCGCCAGCGTGGGGGCGGACGTCGCCCATCCGCTCCTGGAGATCCGGCCGACGAAGCGGGCGGCGGCGCTGGTGCTCACCGGCAACCGGGGCCTGTGCGGCGGCTACAATTCCAACGTCGTCCGGCAGTCGGTGGCGCTCCTGGGCCAATGGAAGGGCGAGCAGGTGCCGGCGCACGTGGCGGTGTCGGGCAAGCGCGGCATTTCGGCCCTGCGATTCCGGGGCGTGGACATCGCCGAGCGGTACATGCAGTTCGAGGACAAGCCCGAGTTCGCAGCGGTCGCCCCGATCGGCCAGGCCTATCTGGCCGCCTACGCGGCGGGAGAGATCGACAGGCTCGACGTCGTCTACACGAAATTCCACTCGATCGCCAAGCAGGAGGCGGTGACCGAGATGCTCCTGCCGCTCGCCCCGCCGCAGGCCACGGCGGCAGCCGCGCAGGCCACGCTCGCCTCCGACGACTACGACTTCTACCCGTCGGCCGGTTCGATCCTCGAGGAGATCCTGCCGGCAAGCTTTCTGTCGCGGCTCTTCAAGTGCTTCCTCGACGCCGCCGTGAGCGAGCAGGTCGCGCGGATGGTGGCCATGAAGGCGGCCACGGAGAATGCCGGCGGCCTGATCAAGAGCCTCTCCCGACAGTACAACCGCGCCCGACAGTCCCAGATCACCGGCGAGATCATGGAGATCCTCGGCGGCGTGGAGGCCCTGAAGAAGAAATAGGCGGCTTCCGACCGCTGCGGACCGCCGCCTCCCCGCACACGTTCCGATCCGACACACCGTTCCCCGGACAGACATCCCCCTCGCAGAGAAGAGACAGGCCCAGACATGGCACACGGCAGCATCACGCAGGTCATCGGCTCGACGTTCGACGTCGAGTTTCCCGAGAACTCGATCCCGGCGATCTACAACGCCGTCCGCATCGACAGCGAGAACAAGGGCGTGTCGCTGCACCTGGTCGGCGAGGTGCAGCAGCACCTCGGCGGCGGCAAGGTCCGCTGCGTGGCCCTCGGCTCGACCGACGGCCTGACCCGCGGCGCCGCCGTGGTCGACACGGGCGGGCCGCTCTCCGTGCCGGTGGGCAAGGCGACGCTCGGCCGCGTCTTCAACCTGCTCGGCGAGCCGATCGACAACCGCGGCCCGGTGGAGACGCAGGAGCGGTGGCCGATCCACCGCGATCCGCCGCCGGTGAAGGACCTGACCACGAAGACCGAGCTCTTCGAAACGGGCATCAAGGTGATCGACCTGCTCACGCCGTTCGTCCGCGGCGGCAAGGCCGGTCTCTTCGGCGGTGCCGGCCTCGGCAAGACCGTCATCCTCACCGAACTCATCGCCCGCATCGCCAGCGCCCACGGCGGCTACTCGGTGTTCGCGGGCGTCGGCGAGCGGACCCGCGAAGGCACCGACCTGTGGCTCGAGATGCAGGAAGCCAAGATCGGCGACACCGGCCGCAGCGTCATCGAGCAGACCTGCATGGTGTTCGGCCAGATGAACGAGCCGCCGGGAGCCCGTCTCCGCGTGGCCCTCTCCGCGCTCACCATGGCGGAATACTTCCGCGACACCACCGGCGCCGACACGCTGCTCTTCGTCGACAACATCTTCCGCTTTTCCCAGGCGGGCAGCGAGGTGAGCGCACTGCTCGGCCGCATGCCGAGCGCCGTGGGCTATCAGCCGACGCTGGCCACGGAGATGGGCGCCCTGCAGGAGCGGATCACGTCGACGTCGAAGGGGGCCATCACGAGCGTGCAGGCCGTGTACGTGCCGGCAGACGACCCGACCGACCCGGCGCCGGCGACGGCCTTCGGCAACCTCGACGCCTTCCTCTACCTGGAGCGATCGATCTCGGAGAAGGGCATCTATCCGGCCGTGGATCCGCTCGCCTCGTCGAGCCGCATCCTCGACCCGCAGTACGTGGGCGAGCGGCACTACAAGATCGCCCGCCGCGTGCAGCGGACGCTGCAGCGGTACCGCGAACTGCAGGACATCATCGCCATCCTCGGCGTGGACGAGCTCTCCGAAGAGGACAAGCTCGTCGTGCACCGCGCCCGCCGCATGGAGCGGTTCCTCTCGCAGCCGTTCCTCGTGGCCGAGGTCTTCACCGGCAAGCCGGGTGAGATCACGAAGCTCGAGGACACGATCCGCTCGTTCGAGGAGATCGCCGACGGCAAGTGGGATCACCTGCCCGAGCAGGCGTTCATGTACGTCGGCCCGATCGAACAGGCCGAGGAGCAGGCCAAGAAGATGGCGGCCAAGGCCTGATCCGCCCGGATCCCTCAGCATCGACCACACACCCGCGACACGAGCATCGCGGCAGGAGCCCGCATCGATGGCAGAAACGAGACAGTCCGGAGACGGCGTACGGTGCGTGATCGTGACGCCGGAGGCCACGGTCCTCGACGCGCGCTGCCGATCCGTGATCCTGCCGCTCTTCGACGGCCAGCGCGGAGTGGGCCGCGGTCACGCGCCCTTCGTCGGGCGGCTCGGGGCCGGCGCGGTGCTGATCACGGGCGACGAGGGCAGGGGCCAGGAGGCCGCCCACGACACGTTCGTGGAGGGGGGCTTCGTGGAGGTGGGGCACGACACCGTGACGGTCATCACCCAGCGGGCCGTGCCGACCGACAGGCTCGACGCGGCCAAGGCCCGCGCGGACCTCGAGGCGCTCGGCGGGACGAAGGCCGTCGGCGACGAGGCCATCGCGGCCCGGCTCGCGGCCCAGAACGTGGCCCGCGCCGTGGTGCGGACCGCGGGCCGCCGGTAGCCGACGACGGCTCGGGCCCGGCATCCCTCTCGGGCGACCCGCGCCGCGAGCCCGTGAAAGGGACCGCGTCAGATCTGGTAGTCGTTGCCCGACTCCTGCGGCTCGCCCCGCATGCGGAGCTTCGGCCGCTCGAGCACGACCGTCGTGTGCGGATCGATGCTGCGGGTCAGCCACACGTTGCTGCCGATCACCGAATCGTGGCCGATCCTCGTCAGGCCGCCGAGGACGGTGGCGTTGGCGTAGATCACCACGCGGTCCTCGATGGTGGGATGCCGCTTGGTGCCACGAATCAGGTGGCCGTCCGCGTCGGTCTGGAACGAAAGCGCGCCGAGCGTCACCCCCTGGTAGAGCTTCACCCGATTGCCGATCTGGCAGGTCTCGCCGATCACCACGCCCGTGCCGTGGTCGATGAAGAAGTGGTCGCCGATCGTGGCCCCCGGATGGATGTCGATGCCCGTGCGGGCGTGTGCCCACTCGGCCATCATCCGCGGGATGAGCGGCACCTGGAGCCGATGGAGCAGGTGGGCCAGCCGGTGGATCGTCACCGCTTCCAGGCCGGGATAGCAGAAGATCACCTCGTCGAGCGTCCGCACCGCCGGGTCGCCGTCGTAGGCGGCCTGCACGTCGGTCGCGAGCACGCGGCGGAGATCGGGGATCCGCTCGAGAAACTCGACGGCCTTCGCCTGCCCGAGCGCCTCGAAATCAGCCTCCTCGGTGCAATGCTGCACCGCATCGGGCACGGGAGGCGGCTCGCCGCCGTGCTCCATCGCGGATCGCTGGACGGAGAGGCTGTGCCGCAGCGCCCGGCCGATCTGCGTGGTGAGCTTGTCGTGGAGCCCGTCCACGAGATCGCCCACGTGGTAGGTCACGTTGCCGAGGTGCAGGTTCTCACGGCGGCGGTAGCCGGGATAGAGGATCTCCTTGAGGTCCTCGCAGGCGGCGATGATCGACTCGTAGTTCGGCAGCGGGCAGTGGCCGAGGTAGTGGATCGTCGGCGCGTCCTGGTAGGTGGCGACGATCCTCCGCGTGAGCTCGGGCAGCTGCTCCTTGATGCGTATGTCGGTGGACATGAATGGCGATCGTAGAGGCGTCGGCGAAGCCGGGCAAACGGACTTCCCCGCTACGGTCGGCCCCGAAGGCTGGCCGAATTGAGGCTTCTTGGCGGTTTTGCGGCCGTTTGCCCCGCCCGGCGGCACTCCGGGGAATCCGGGCAGGATGTCCGGAGGCCGGTCCCGGGCCTCATGCCCGCGAGGGCCGCTCGCCCGCAGCCGCGATGGCATCCCGGAGCGACACGGCTCCGGCGTAGAGCGCCTTGCCCACGATGCAGCCGGCCGCCCCGGCCGAGGCCACGGCGCGGATGTCGGCGGCACCGGCCACCCCACCCGACGCCACGACCGGCAGCCGGCTGGCGGCGATCATCGCCGCCAGCGCGTCGAGGTTCGGCCCCGACAGCATGCCGTCCTTGGCGATGTCGGTGTAGACGACGGCCGCCAGCGGCAGCCCCTCGTGCCGCCGCGCCACCTCGATGGCCGTCAGCCCGCTGGTCTCCAACCAGCCCCGCACGGCCACCTTGCCGTCCCGCGCGTCGAGGCCGAGGACGATGCGGCCGGGGAAACGTCCGGCCATCTCCTCGAGCACGTCGGGCCGTTCGATCGCCACGCTTCCCACGACGACCCGCTCCACGCCGGCGTCGAGGTATGCCGCCGCCGTCTCGAGCGAACGGATGCCGCCGCCGAGCTGGCAGGGCACCCCCGCCGCCTCCACCATGCGTGCCACGAGCGCGGCCTGCGTCGGCACGCCGTCCCTGGCGCCGTCGAGATCGACGATGTGCAGACGGGCGGCACCGCCATCGATGAACCGCCGCGCCATCGCGACGGGATCCTCGCCGAAGACGGTTTCCCGATCGTAGTCTCCCTGCACCAGCCGCACGCATCTGCCGCCGCGAAGATCGATGGCAGGCCAGAGTTCCATGGATGGGTCCTCGTCGTGGTGGAATGCCGCGGGCCCGGACCGGAGCCGGCCTTCAGCGGCCGTCCAGAAAAGCCCGCAGGAGCCCCATGCCCGCGGCCTGGCTCTTTTCGGGATGAAACTGCGTGGCGAGCAGGCGTCCGCGGGCGACGGCCGCGCAGAACGGCCCGCCGTAGTCGGCGGTGGCGGCGACGACCGTGGCATCGCCGGGCCGCACCACGTAGGAATGGACGAAGTAGAACCAGGCGTCGCCGCCCGGCCCGGCCGGCCCTCCTCCATCGCGCCAGCGGACCTCGTTCCAGCCCATGTGCGGCACCTTCATGCCCCCGTGCAGCTCGAAGCGGGTGACCTCGCCCGGCAGGATGCCGAGGCCCGCGTGGCGGCCCCCCTCCCAGCCGGTCTCGAAGAGGAGCTGCAGCCCCATGCAGATGCCCAGGAACGGCCGGTCGGCCCGGATGTGGGCGGTGATCGGCTCGACCAGCCCGCGGGACTCCAGCGCCCTCATCGCATCGCCGAACGCGCCGACACCCGGCAGGATCAGCCGCTCCGCCTCAGCCACGATCCCCGGGTCGTCGCTGATGCGGGCCTCCGCGCCGAGCCGCTCCACCGCCTTCTGGACGCTCCGCAGGTTGCCGCTGCCGTAATCGACGATCGTGACCATGGGCCGATTCTACGGCGTCGCTGCCTGAATCGAAAGCGGCGGACGCACGGCCGGGTGCGAGCGGATGCGGCCTCACCCGCAGCGGGCCCGCGGCACCGCGGGATCACTGCGCCGCCGATGCGGGGGCGTCGCCGGCCCCGACCTGCTCGGGATAGATCACCAGCTCGACCCGACGGTTGCGGGTGCGGCCGGCGGCGGTGGCGTTGGAGACCACCGGGTGGTTCGAGCCGTGGGCCACGATGAACAACTGCCCCTGGCGGAGCGACGTGCGGCCCGTGAAGAAGTCGAAGACGGAGGCGGCGCGGGCCGCCGTGAGCTGATGCGGCGATCCCCACGAGGCCTGCTCGAGCGGCGCCGTGTCGACGTGCGCCTCGATGCCGATGAAGTGCCGGGGAAAGACCCGCTCGATCTCCGTGGCCGCCTGCGTGAGCAACGCCGTCCCCGCTGGCATGAGGTTGGCGGTGCCCGCCTCGAAGAGTCGGTCCGCCGGCAGCTCGACCCGCACCACGCTTCCGTCGAACCGCGATTCCGTCCCCGGCAGCGACAGCTGCGCCATCGCGGCCTGCATCGACACGGCGCCCCCCGCCGCCGCGTTTCCGGGCGGCGGCGGTTCGACCGCTCCCGGGCCGACGGGCCTGCCGGCGGCCAGCGCCCGCGACTGGACGAGCTGGCCGGACGTGCTCGCCAACTGCTCGCGGAGCACGGCGTTCTCGTCCTGGAGCAGTTGGTTCTCCTCGCGGCTGCGCACGAGGCTCTGCTGCAGCTGACGCGGGTCCGTGTCGACGTACGAGGGCAGTGACGCCGCCGTCGACGACAGCGGCTGCGGCAGCGTGGCGGCGGGAGCGGCGACACCGGGGGGCGGCTCGAGGCTGATCGAGCCGGTGGACGCCGAACGGCGAAAGGCATTCTGCGAGCAGCCCGCGACCGCGACGGCGAGGCACGCAGCCGCGCGCACGGCGACGGCGCGGGTCTTCGCGGTGGCACGTGGTGTCGGCATGGCTCGGCTCCGCGGTCGAAAGGGCCGGGATCGTAGGAAAGCCCCGCAGACCGGGCAAGGCCGCCGCCGCCCGCGAAACAGGGGAGCGGCGCGGCGTGTCGCCCCGGCACCTACCGCCGCAGCCGGCTCCACGCGAGGAGCGTGATCGCCGTCAGCAGGACGACCGCGACGATCACGGCGGCCAACTCGAGCGGCTGAGCGAAGGCCGCGCCCGACCACCGCCACAGCGGCCGCCAGCCGAGGATCACGGCGGCGGTGGCGAGGCAGAGGCTCGGGCCGTAGGGCAGTTCGCTCTCCCGGTGGCGCACCAGCTGCAGCACGCCGTGCGCGAGCCCGATGAAGGCGGCGAGGAAGAAGGCGAGCACACTCGGCTGCCAGCCGACCCACGCCCCCACCATGGCCATGAGCGTCACGTCCCCCATCCCCATCGCCTCGCGGCCCAGCGCCCGCGAGGCTCCCTCGCGGACCGCCCACACGAGCCCCGCCGAAACGGCCAGGCCGACGAGCGCCGACTGCAGTCCACCGAACCGTTCGCCGCCCACCGCCCACGCCGCCACGATCGCGGCAAGTCCCGACGGCAGGATCAGTCCGCGGGGCTCGATCCGATTCCACCAGGGGCCGGTTCGTGCCGCTTCCTGGAAGGGCACGGTCAGCAGCCACCACCACGCCGAGAAGATCGCCGCGGACAGCAGGAGACCGCCGGCCTGGGGCCACCCGCCCACGCCCGGCGGCGGCTGATCGCCGCGCAGGCCGCCCCACCATGCCAGCACGTCCGGAACAGCCAGGGGCGGCGCGAAGGACCGCGGCTGGTCGATGGTGACGGGCAGCAGCAGGTCGGGCAGCAGCCAGGCGCACGCGAGCCCCGCGAGGACGCCGGGAACGGTGACGCAATCGGGGATGACGCGATGCCGCAGGTCGATCCAGGCGGCTGCGGCGAGCAGCCAGAAGAGCACGGCGTGCGCCGCCCACCGGCAGAGGAGCACGCCGTCGGCGCCCGGACCGAGCCCCCGGCAGCCCGCCTCCCACCACCACAGGCCGACCGCGACGGCCACGGCGGCGAACTCCACGCGACGTCGCCCGGCGACGCCGACCACGGTCGGCTCGCCGAACGCGCCGCACGCGAGCAGCCCGCCGACGCACGCCGTGAGCAGCCTCCCGCCGACGAGACCGGCCACCGCGGCCGCCACGGCCCAGGGCCAGCCTTCCGCGGCGGGAATCTGCGTGAGGGCGATCATCGCGTGCGGCCTTCCATCGCCGGCCCCGACGGCGGCGGGCCGTCCGGCGGCGGCACTGGCCGCCGTTCCTCGCGGGGCTCGCGGCCTGCGAGCCAGGCGACGATGCGTCGGGCAACGGCGTCGGGCGGCTCCACGGACGTGTCGATCACGACGTCCGCGCACTCCCGATAGAGCGGTTCCCGCGCGGCGAGCGCCGCCGTCACCTCGGTCATCGGATCGACCGGCGGCAGGCCGCCCGCGGCGGCGAGCGACGGACGCCGCTGCGGCGTCGCCGGGTCGGCCGCGATCCGGCCGTGCACCACCACCGCCGGCGCCGTCAGCCAGACGATCGGCCGCCCCCGCCCGCGGAGCAGTTCGCGGTTGACCGGCCGCAGCACCACACCCCCTCCGGTCGACAGCACGCCGTCGCAACGGGCAAGGAGGTCGGCGAGCACGAGCGACTCCTCGTCCCTGAACGCCGGCTCACCCCGGTCACGGATGAGCGCCGCGATCGAGCAGCCGACCCGCCGCTCGAGCACCTCGTCGGCGTCGTCGGCGCCGCAGCCCAGCAGCGTCGCCAGCCGCGCCGCCACGGTGGACTTCCCGGTGCCCCGATAGCCGATGAGCGTGATGCGTGGCATGACGGGCGTCGTTCCTCTCGTTGCCGGCCGGTTCCCGGCCGGCACTCCTCATTCGTGCGTGCGGGCCGATGACGTCGCCTTCTTGAGCGCCTCGCGCATCACGCCCTGTGGCGGCTCGACGCCGTGCCAGATGCGATGCTGGATCGCCGCCTGACGCACGAACATGTCGACGCCGGTGACGATGTGACATCCGATCGCCATCGCCTCCTTGACGAGCAGCGTGTTCTCTGGATTGTAGACCGTGTCGAACACCACCATGTACGACCGCAGGTGCTGCTTCTCGAAGGGAGTCTCGTTGACGTGCGGATGCATCCCGACGGGCGTGGCATTGACCACGCAGTCGTACGGCATGCGGTAGCGCGCGGCCCAATCGATCGCCTTGCAGCCGACCTCGGTGGCGATCCGCCGTGCGCGTTCCAGCGTCCGCGAGCAGACGGTGACGTCGACGTCCCGCTGTCGCAGTCCGAAGGCCACCGCGCGGGCGGCCCCGCCGGCCCCCAGCACGAGCGCGGTCTTGACGCCGATCCCCGGGGCAGACTGATCCGCGTGATGATCCGCCAGCGCGGCCTCCAGGCTCTCCACGGCGGCCGTGGCGTCGGTGTTGAATGCCTCGATGCCGTCGGCGTCGAAGGCCAGCGTGTTCGCGGCGCCGATCGACTCGACCAGGGCGTCCTGCCGCGCGGCATGCTTCAGCACCGCCTCCTTGTGGGGAATCGTCACGCTCGCGCCGGAGAGCGGCCAGCGTGCGGCCTGCTCGAGGAACGCGTCGATCTGATCCGCCGGCACGCGAAACGGCAGATAGACCGCGTCGATTCCGGCCGCGGCCAGGGCGGCGTTGTGCACCACAGGGCTGAGGCTGTGGGCCACGGGGTCCGCGACGACTCCGTAGATCTTCGTGACGTCGGTGATCGAATCGTAGCGGTAGACATCCCGCATCCGCCGCCAGCCGATCTGGCCGGGAGCGATCGCCCGATCCTCGTGGAAGGTCGCGAAGGTGAACGGCGCGCCGCACCTGCCCACGAGCACGCGGGACGGGATGCCAATGTCGCCCATGCAGATGCCGACGGTCGGCACGCGGGCTGATCGGACCAGGGCCAGCATCCGCAGGTTGTCGGACGGATGCCTCGCCATCGTGGCGATCTTGACGATGTCGGCATCGAGCGCCGCCAGCCGCGCGTGGATCGCCTCGAGGTCGTCGGGGGTGCGCTGGAAATCGTGGTGGCTGACGATCCGCTTGGTAACGCCGTAGCGGGGCACGCGGCCGGCGACGTCGTCTTCGAGATCGACGTAATCGACCCCCTCCACGATCGCCGTCCGCAGCACGAGCATCCGCTCGTCCTCGGTGCCCTGCCACCTGCCGCCGTCGGCGGCACGGCGGCAGGTGGCGATCGTGGGGCACGGCCGGTTCAGCAGCAGACGCTTCACCTGGACCGGCCCCTCGATGAAGTCGAGCCGCTGCTCCACCAACCGGATGCCATTCTCGGCGAGAAACTTGTGCTCAGCGATGACGTGCCTGTGCCGGCCCCGTCCGATGGTGACGCAGATCATGGGAACCCCTGCCGGGATGGCGGCCTCAGGTGCGACGGAACTGCCGATCCAATTCCTGCCGCGAGAACACGAGCGAGGTGGGCCTCCCGTGCGGGCAGTGATGCGCATCTCTCACGACGCGGCGGTCGCGGACGAGGGCGTCGACCTCCGTCTCCGACAGGGGGTCTCCCGCCTTGATCGCGGCCCGGCAGGCGAGCCCATGGAGCACCTCGTCGACGAGCAGGCCGGCGTCTCGACCGGCGGCTCCAGCCGCCAGCCTGTCGAGCACCTCCCGCACGATCTCGGCAGCGGGCGTGCCACCCGCCAGGACGGGCTTCGACGTCACGATCACGGTCGTCCCCCCGAACGGCTCGACCCGCATCCCGGCCCGCGCGAGCGCATCGGCGTGCTCCGTCACGAGTTCGAGTTCCGCGGCCGTGAGGTCGACCCGCTCAGGAATCAGCAGCGGCTGCACCTCGAGGCTGCCACCGGCCACGCACGACCTCAGCCGCTCGTAGAGCACCCGCTCGTGCAGCGCGTGCTGGTCGATCACCTCGATCCCATCGCCGCTCTCCACCACGATGTACCTGTTGTGCATCTGCACCGCGAATTCCCGGCCGGCCGGCGCCGCCGCGGCGGCGGGCGGCCCGCCCGGCGCGGGCTCGTCCCGCTCCCACAGCGGCGCCGGCTGCGCGGTCTCGGCCACGGCCTCCCGGCGGGGCTGTCCGAACCAGGGCGTCACCGGCGGGGCCGGCGGGGCGGGGCGGCCTCCCGCGGCCGTGCCGGAGAGGAAATCGACGCCGGGTGGCGGCTGCAGCCGGGCGACCACGTCCCCCTGCAGGAAGGCCGAGCGGAGGGCGGAGAGCACCAGGCGATAGAGCCGCGACGGCTCGCGGAACCGCACCTCCATCTTGGCGGGATGGACGTTCACGTCGACCATGTCGGCGGGCATGTCGAACGACAGGAACACCATCGGCTGCCTGCCGGAGAGCAGCAGCCCACGGTAGCCCTCCTGGACCGCATGCAGGATCGACCGGTCGCGAAACGGCCGGCCGGCCACGAAGAGATACTGCAGGCGGTTGCTCGCCACGTCGTCCTCGGGCCGCCCGACGAGACCACGGACGGCGGTCTCCCCGTCGGCGGCCTCGACCTCGATCAGGCGGTCCGCCAGCCCGCGACCGAAGAGCCCGGCGATCCGCTCGCGCCACGACTCCACGGCGGGCAGATCGTGGACCCGCCGGCCGTTGTGCGTCAGCGACATCGCCACGGCTGGATTGGCCAGCGCCGTCCGCACAAACGCCTCCGAGGCGTGCGCCCACTCCGTCTGTGCCGCCCGCAGGAAGGCCCGCCGCGCCGGCACGTTGCCGAAGAGCTGATGCACCTCGACCGTCGTGCCGACGGCGCCCCCGTAGGGCACGACCTCGCCCACCCTGCCGCCGTCGACCGTCAGGGAGCCTCCTCCACGAGGCGTCCGGGAGTGGATCGCCAGACGGGCCACCTCGCCGATGCTGGCCAGCGCCTCGCCGCGAAACCCCAGCGTCTCGATCCGCTCGAGATCCTCCGCGACCCGCAGCTTGCTCGTGGCATGCGCGGTGACCGCCAAGGGGAGATCCTCCGGCTCGATGCCGCCGCCGTCGTCCACCACCCGTACCAGCGCGATGCCCCCCTGCTCGAGCGACACGTCGACCCGCGCCGGCACCGCGTCGAGCGCGTTCTCCAGCAGCTCCTTGACGACGCTCGCGGGCCGTTCCACCACCTCGCCGGCTGCGATGCGGTTGACAACCGAGGCCGGCAGCTGGTGAATCCTGGCCATATTCCGCGCCCGCGGCCCGTGGGCGGCATCCGCCGCCTGCGGATCAGGTGAGCTGATACTCCTTGATCTTCCTGTAGAGCGTCCGCTCCCCGATGCCGAGCAATTCGGCGGCCTGCTCGCGATTGCCCCCGGTGAGCCGCAGCGTCTCCATGATGAAGATCCGTTCCACCTCCTCCAGCGGCCGCCCCACGAGGGCCGACAGCCCCGAATGCGGGTCGACGCCCGCGACCGACGACGAGGCGGCCGGAGCCGTGGCCGGGTCGAGCTCCAACGGCAGATCGTCGACGTCGAGCGTCTCGTCGCAGTCGACCACTACCATGCTCTCGATCACGTTCCGCAGCTGCCGCACGTTGCCCGGCCATGCGTACGAGCCGAGCTTGACCCGGGCCGGGAGAGACATCCCCTTGATCGTCTTGCCGTGACGCTTGGCGAACTGCCTCACGAAGTGCTCGATGAGAAGGGGGATGTCGGCGGCCCGTTCCTTGAGCGTGGGGATCGCGATCGTCACCACCTTGAGGCGATGGTAGAGGTCGCTGCGGAACGTCCCGGCGGTGATCGCATCCTCGAGGTTCCTGTTCGTGGCCGAGAGAATCCGCACGTTCACCTTCACGGGCGTGTTCGATCCCACGCGGGTGATCTCCGCCGACTCGAGCACCCGCAGCAGCTTGATCTGCGTCGGCATGGGCATGTCGCCGACCTCGTCGAGGAACAGCGTGCCGCCGTTGGCGTACTCGAATTTGCCGACGCGGTCGCTGGAAGCGTCTGTGAAGGCGCCGCGGACGTGGCCGAACAGCTCGCTCTCGAGGATGTTCTCGCTGAGCGCGGCACAGTTGAGGGCGACGAACGGCTTGGTCTTCCGCGGGCTGTTCTGGTGGATCGCCTGCGCCACGAGCTCCTTGCCGGTTCCGGTCTCCCCCTGGATCAGCACGGTGGCGTCGGTCGGGGCGATCCGCTTGAGCCGCTCCACGAGCGCGAGCATCTGCGGGCTCGACCCCACAACCCCCTCGAAGCCGAACTTCTCGTCGAGCCGCCTGTTGAGCTCGACGTTCTGCCGCTTGAGCCGCACGCCCTCCGACGCCCGCTCGACGGCCGTGCGCAGGTGCGCGAGGTCGAGGGGCTTCTGCAGATAGGTGAACGCCCCCTGCTGCATGGCGGCGACGGCGGAGGGGATGGTGCCGTGGCCGGTGACGACGATCACCTCGGTCTCCTCCGAGGATTTCTTCGCCCGGGCGAGGATCTCGAGACCGCCGATGTCGTTCATCATGAGGTCGGTGACCACGACGTCGAACGCTTCCTGCTCGATCTTACGCGCCCCCTCCAGGCCGCTGCCCGTGACCGTGACCTGGTAGCCGAGACGGCTGAGCCCCTCGCCCATCGTGCGGGCGTGGATCAGGTCGTTGTCGACCACCAGCACGCGCACGAGCGACTGCGCCCCGGATCCTTGCGCTGCCGGAGCGGAGGAGGACGTCGCGGAGGGGTCGCGGGGCTGGTTCATGGCGTCGATGGTACGAAGCCGTCCTGCCGAGCGTCCAGTTGCGGCCGCGGTTCGTGCGCCGCACCGCGGCCCGTCCGGCCGTCCGCCGTCGGCAGCCGGGGCGGGGCCGGCAGCCAGATCGTGACCTTCGTGCCGCGGCCCGGCGTGCTCTCGATGTCGATCGTGCCGCCGTGGGCCTCGACGATCTTGCGGGAGGTGGGCAGCCCCAGCCCCGATCCCCCCTGCTTCGTCGTGTAGAACGCCCGGAAGACCTTGGCCAGCGTCTCCGCGTCCATCCCGGGCCCGGTGTCGATCAGCTCCAGCAGCACCCCGAGGCCGGCGGGCCGCGTGCGCACCACGAGCTGGCCGCCGGCGTCCATGGCCTGCACCGAGTTGAGGAGCAGGTTCAGGAGGGCCGACCGGAAGGTCTCCCGGTCGATCCGCACCATCGGCAGCTCAGGGTCGAGGTAGCGGACGATCTCCACGCTCGAATCACGCGCCCGCGGCGCGAAGAAGTCGAGCAGCTGGTCGATCTCGCCGTTGAGGCTTCCCGGCTCGAGCGTGAGCGTCTCCTGCCGGGCGAAGTCGAGGAAGTCGCCCAGCAGTTTCTGCAGCCGGTCGCACTCCTGCCGCACGAGGTCGATCTTGGCCTTCGCCCGCCGATCCCGCTGCTTGGTCGGCGACTCCGGGTCGGCCTGCTCGAAGTCCTCCGCGAGCAGCTCCATGTTGAGCCGGATCGTGGAGAGCGGGTTGCGGATCTCGTGGGCGAGGCCGCCCACGAGAGCCGCGAACTCCGCATACGTTTCCGCCCGCAAGCGGCTTGAATCGTCGGCGGACGACATGGCCGCTTCCAACGGGGACTACGTGTTGCCGTTCTCCGCCAGCTCCCGCATCGCGGCCTTGCGGCTGAGCTTGACGCGGTCCTGGTCGTCGACCGCAATGACCTTGACCCGCATGATGTCGCCGACCCGGCAGACGTCGGCCACGCTGGCGACGTACTCCTCGGAGAGCTCGCTGACGTGGCAGAGGCCGTCCTTGCCCGGCACGAGCTCCACGAAGGCGCCGAAATCCTTGACGCTCGTCACGCGGCCCTCGTAGATCCGGCCGACCTCGATCGACCCGGTGAGAGCCTCGATCTGCGCCATCGCGGCGCTGGCGCCCTGGGCATCGTGGCTCGCGACGGTCACGGTGCCGTCGTCCTCGACCTCGATGCTCACGCCGGTCGATTCCTGGATCGCCCGGATCGTCTTGCCTCCGGGGCCGATGAGCAGGCCGATCTTCTGCGGATCGATCCGCGTCCGCAGGAGCCGCGGCGCCCACGGCGAGATCTCCTCGCGGGGCCGACGGATGGCCGACAGCATCGTCTTGAGGATCTCCATCCGCGCCTCGCGGGACTGCCGCAGCGTGGCCTCGATGATCGCCGGCGAGATGCCGTCGATCTTCAGGTCGAGCTGGATGCCCGTGATGCCGACGTGGGAACCCGCGATCTTGAAGTCCATGTCGCCGTAGTGATCCTCGTCACCGATGATGTCGGTGAGGAGCACCCACTGCTGCTCGGTCTGCTTGACGAGGCCGACCGAGATGCCGGCGACGGGGTTCGTGATCGGCACGCCGGAGGCCATCAGGCCCAGCGTCGCGCCGCAGACCGACGCCATCGAACTCGAGCCGTTCGACTCGAGGATGTCGGAGATGACGCGGATCGTGTAGGGAAACACGTCCGGGTCGGGCAACACGGGCTTCACGCTCCGCTCGGCGAGGGCACCGTGACCGATCTCACGTCGCCCCGGCCCGCGGATGGGCCGCACTTCGCCGACCGAGTAGGACGGGAAGTAGTAGTCGAGCATGAACTTCTTCGAGTACTCGTCGATCAGGCCGTCGACCCGCTGCTCGTCCCGGCCGGTGCCGAGCGTCACCGTGATCAGGGCCTGGGTCTCGCCGCGCTGGAAGAGGGCCGACCCGTGCACGCGGGGCAGGAGGTCGACGTCGCAGTGCAGCGGCCGGAGCGACGTGTGGTCACGGCCGTCCGGACGCTTGCCCTCGAAGATCAGCTCGCGGACGGCCCGCTCCTCGAGGCCGTGCCAGACGTGGGCGAAATCGACATCGCTGACGCCTCCGGCATCACCGGCCAGCGACTTCGCGACGGGCTCCGCCGGCGCCACCTCGGCCTTGGCCCGCTCGCGGAGCGCCTTGACCGCCTGGCCCCGGTCCTGCTTGCCGGGCAGCGCCTTCGCCGCCTTGAGCTCGCCCAGGTAGCCGCGGGTCAGGCGATCCCGCAGGCCGGAATAGTCGGCGAGCACGTACTCTTTCTTCGGCTTGCCGGCCTTCGAGACCAGCTCGTCCTGCATCTCGCAGATGACGCGCACGTACCGGTGCGCCTCGGCGAGCGCCTCGAGCATGCGATCCTCAGGCATCTCGCGGGCGAAGCCCTCGATCATGAGCACCGCCGTGGGGCTGCCGGAGATGACGAGATCCAGGTCGCTCTCCTCGAGCTGGTCCTGCGTGGGGAACGGCACGAACCGGCCGTCGATCTGCGCGAGACGGACGCTGCCGAGCGGACCACGGAAAGGCAGGGGGGAGACGCACAGCGCCGCCGAGGCTCCGACCATCGCCAGGATGTCGGGGTCGTTCTGCCGGTCGGCCGCCAGAACCTGCGCCTGCACCTGCACCTCGTCGTAGAAGCCCTCGGGGAACAGCGGACGGATGGGCCTGTCCATCAGGCGGCTGGTGAGGGTCTCCTTCATCGTGGGGCGACCCTCCCGCTTCAGGAAGCCGCCCGGAAACTTGCCGGCGGCTGCGACCCGCTCACGGTAGTCGCAGGTGAGGGGGAAGAAGTCGATCCCGGCGCGGGGCGCGCCGGTCGCCGCAGCGACGAGAACGCGGGTGTCGCCGTAGCCCACGAGCACGCTGCCCGCGGCCTGCTTGGCGAGAAAACCGGTCTCGATGAAAAGGACGTTCTCGCCGATCTGTCGTTCAACACGCTGTTTCAAGGTTTCTTTCCTTCGCTTCTTTGGTCTACTTTTTCAGGGTCTACTTCGGGGTCTTCGCTTCTTTTCGGGTGCCGGGGCCGGCGGTGACGCACGGACCAGAACAGCAACCCAGCCGAGCAGTGACACGGCACAACGGCCGCCGTGCCTCAGGCCTCACCCGAGGGGGCCGTCCGAACCGATCCGCGGACGCCGCAGCGTGCCACTCCATCGAGGGGCACGAACGAACGAACCGGAATGCGGGGGCGGAACCACTCCAATCAATGCCACACGCCGAGGGATGACGGCTGGGCGACTACTTGCGGATTTCCAGCCGCTTGATCACGTCCAGATACCGCTGCGGCGCGACTCGCTTGAGATAGTCAAGAAGTTGCCGGCGGCGGCTCACCATCATGAGCAGGCCGCGTCGGCTCGCGAAATCCTTCGTGTGCTTCTTGAAATGGTCCGTGAGATGCGAAATGCGGCCCGTGAGCAGGGCGATTTGTATCTCGGCCGACCCGGTGTCGGCGGTCCCTCGCCGATAGGCACCGATCAGTTCGTTCTTGCGTTCTTTGGTAAGCGACATCAGCCGGAAATCACCCGTCCACGGGTGGCATTGATTGTTTGAATGAGGTTTTCTGTCGGCCGCCAAGTCTACAGGGACGCTTCAGGAATGCAACAGTGCCGACCAAACCGGCCGGCTAGGCCGCCTGTTTGCCCCGCCCCTGGCCAGCCCGCCCGTACGGCGTGTGCACCACGTTCCAGGCGAGTCCGCAGGCCTCCATCGCCAGGATCGCCCAGTAGGTGACGTCGACCTCCCACCAGCGGTGCCCGTGCTTCGCCATCCGTTGAAACGCGTGGTGGTTGTTGTGCCAGCCCTCGCCGAACGCGAGCAGGCCGACCCACCAGAGGTTGGTCGAGTCGTCGGTCGTCTCGTAGTTGCGATAGCCCCACATGTGGGTCGCCGAGTTCACCAGCCAGGTGACGTGGAACACGATCACCATCCGGACGGCCAGCCCCCAGACGAGCCACGACACCCCCAGCCACGGTCCGCCGACCCACCAACCGCCCGCCAAGAGCCCCGCGCCGATCAGCACGTGCCAGAGCAGAAACGTCGACTGGAGGAAGTGCAGCCCTCTGTCGCGGTCGAGATCGGGAGCCCACCGGCTGATGTGGGCCGCGAGTTCCCGGGAAGTGCGCCGGGGAAACATCCAGAGCATGTGGGCCCACAGGCCGCCGTCGCGGGGAGTGTGGGGATCGCCTTCATGATCGCTGAACGCATGGTGCTTGCGATGATTCGCCACCCAGAGAAGCGCCGACCCTTCGCCTGAAACGCCGCCGAGCCACGCGAAGAACAGCCGCACCGGCCGCCACGTGGTGAAACTGCCGTGGGTGAGCAGCCGGTGGTAGCCGAGACACACGCCCAGACTGCCCGTCACCCAGTAGAGGGCCAGGCAGATGGCGAGACCCGACCAGGAAAAGCAGAAGGGCGCGGCGACCGCCGCCAGGTGCACGCCCACGATCCACACCACGACGGGCCAGTCCACGCCGACGACGGCACCGGCACCGTCTCGCCGCGGCTCGGCATCGGACACGGCCAGGCCATCCTCGCCTGCCGCGCCGGGCCCAACGAGCCTGGGGTCATGCACCGCGGACCTGCCGAAGTCGGCCACGTCGTCGGCCTGCTGCGGAACGCCATCGGCCAGCGGGCCGTCGGCATGCTTCCTCGCGTGTGCGGGCCTCGCGCGGCGGGGGGTCTGGATCGATGGCGTCATCGGTGCACGGATCCTTTCATGGAGACTGCATGCGTGGCACGCCAACAATGTGACGGTTTCACCGATTGCTGCCAGATGCGGCCGTCAGGTCACCGTCCGCCGCGTGTCAAAAATGCGTCAAAAGTCGTTCCGCCGCGCCGGCCGACCCGCCTGTTCGGCGGGTGTCCGCGAGGAATCCCGGCCGCGGAAGCCCTCTCCCGCCGACAGGACATCGTCCGAGAATGCGCCCATCAGCCAACGGCTGGCCTGGCTCGCGGGCACGACGAGCGCGGAAGGGGGCGAGAACAGCCAGGCGGCACGTTCGAGCGGCACCGCCGCCGCCGGCTCCTCCAGGATGGTGCCGCCGCGAACGACCGCGATGGCCGGCCCGGCCGCACGATCGGCGCGGATATCGAGCCCCGCCGGCCCAAGCCGCAGCCTGCAGGCGACCTCGTCGAAGGCCCGCGGGCGGTCTGCGGTGGCGGTGCGATACTCCGGACCCGGGCGGCATCCGAGCGTTGACACCAGCGCGTCGAGGAACCCCTGATCCACCATCCCCCTCGTCGCGACGAGCCGGCAGTCGCAGCCGGCGATGCGGCTGCGACTCCATTCGATCCGCTCGATCGCCACGGTGGCGTCGCCCGACATGCGGTGCGTGAGGGCAGCCGACGCGACCGCCAGATCGATTCGCTCGACGAGGCCGTCCGCAGTGCCGCTCCAGCCGCCCGCCTCACGGACCGACGCGATCCGGCCACTGACCACGGCGTCGGCACCGAGTGCAAGGCCACCGGGTTCGCAGCCCAGGCAGGCCTCGAGGATCGCGACAGGCAGCGGCACGGACACGGCTCCCGTCACCTCCAGCCGCAGCGCGGCGGGCCCCACGAGGTCGCCGGCCGCATCGGCCACGGTCGCGAGCACCCGCAGTTCGTCGGTCCGCGCACCGTCACCCGCACCGCCGCTGATCCTCACCGCCCGGCCGCCGTCGGCGGCGGCCACGCATTCGATCCGCAGCCCGGTGCGGCGGTCGGCGGCCTGACGGTCCGACGACGTCGACCCCTGCCAGCACAGTTCGCCCACCTCCACGACGCAATCCCGCTCGAAACGCGCCGGCTGGCTGAGCCACTGCTGGACCAGCGCCGTGACGGCCCGCGCCAGACGCGGCGTGCACTCCACCCGACCCACGCTCACCCGCACCTCGGTCGACGACGACTCCACGTCGACGGCGGCCGCCGCCACGAGGACGCCGCCGTCGGCCGTCGCCAGCCCGCAGTCGTGCAGCCTGACGGCATCGGGCCGGACATGCTCGACGCGGCCGATCCTCACGGGCAGGCCGATCACCTGCTCGCAGCGGCTCTCGACCGTGCGACGATGGGCGGCGGAATGCCGGATCGCCGCCCAGCCGCACAGGCCGGCGCAGGGCAGCAGCCCGAGCAGCACGAAGAGCGTGCGCACGGTGCGGAGTCGCGCCGAAGACCTCTCGATGAACATCCCTGCTCCCCGTCCGCGGCGGCGATCGCCGCGTGCGCCGGTGTTTTCCCGCCACCGTCCGCCGTCCGTCCTCCCTGCTCGCCGTCACATCGCGTGGCCGCGGGCGACCGACCTCCCGGATCGGCCGACTAGCGCTCGCGGGCCATGTCGTGATAGAGCCGCCATCGGGCCGTCATCTCCTCCACGCTGTCACCGCCGAACTTGTCGATCAGCGCCGCGGCCACCTCGAACGCCACGACGTTCTCGACGATCACGCTGCAGGCGCTCACGGCACAGACGTCGCTCCGCTCGTAGGCAGCTTCTTCCGCCTGCTTCGTCCTCAGGTTGACCGACGCGAGCGGCTTCCGCAGCGTGCTGATCGGCTTCATCGCCGCCTTGACGACGAGCGGCTGGCCGTTGGTCATGCCGGCCTCCAGGCCGCCGGCGTTGTTGGTCGGCCGTGTGAATCCCAGCCGAGGCCCGCCGCGCTCGGCGGCGTCGTAGTGGATCGGATCGTGCACCTCGGAGCCGCGGCGACGCGCGGCCTCGAAGCCCAGGCCGATCTCCACGCCCTTGATCGCCTGCACCGCCATCACGGCCTGGGCGAGCCGGCCGTCGAGCTTGCGGTCCCACTGCGCATGCGTCCCCAGGCCGATCGGCAGGCCGTCGACCCGCACCTCGACCACGCCGCCCAGCGTGTCCCCCTCCTTGCCGACCCGGTCGATGAGCGTCGTCAGCTCGTCGTCGCGTTCCGGATGCAAGGAAGAGACCTGGCTCGAGTCGCGGATCGCCCGCAGTTCGGCAAGCGTGCCGTCGCGGCCGCCAAGATGAACGCCACCGAGCTCGGTGACCCAGCCCGCGACCTCGATGCCGAAGACCGACAGCAGTTGGCGGGCGAGCCCGCCGGCGGCCACGCGGGCCGCGGTCTCGCGGGCGCTGGCCCGCTCCAACACCGCCCGCACGCCGCCGAGATGCTTGACGGCGCCGGGCAGATCGGCGTGGCCCGGCCTGGGTCGGTCGACGTCCTCGAGCTTCTCGAGCTTGGCGTCCTTGTTCACCACCTCGAGCGCCAGCGGGCTGCCGAGCGTGACGCCCCGCCACAGGCCGGAGAGGAACGTCACCGCGTCGGTCTCGATCCGCTGACGGCCCCCGCGGCCGTAGCCTCCCTGCCGCCGCACGAGTTCGGCGTCGATCGCGGCCTTGTCGACCGTCAGTCCGGCGGGAAACCCGTCGATCAGGGCGACCAGGGCGGGGCCGTGCGATTCTCCGGCGGTCCAGTAACGCAGCATGGGACGAGGTGTCGGTGAAAGGGATGCGTCGGGCGGGCCTCAAGTCTAGTTTCGCGGGGCGGGCATCCCTAGAGCGTTTCCCGCCCGCGCAGCGGGGAACGAGCCACCGGCTGCCCCCAGGGAAGGCCGGTCAGGGCAGCCCGCCGGTCAGCACCCGGCAGGCCTCGAGGTATTTCTCTCGCGTCTTCTCCACGACCAGCGACGGCAGGGCGGGGGGCGGGCTCGCCTTGTCCCAGCCGCTCGACTCGAGCCAATCCCGCACGAACTGCTTGTCGAAGGAATCGGGCACGCGGCCGGGCGTGATGCCGGCGGCCGGCCAAAACCGCGAGCTGTCGGGCGTGAGCAGCTCGTCGACGAGCAGGAGCGTGCCGTCGGCAGCATGCCCCCACTCGAACTTCGTGTCGGCCACGACGATGCCGCGCGACGCCGCGTATTCCGCCCCGCGACGGAACACGTCGAGGCTCTTGTCGCGGAGCGTCACCGCCAGCTCCGTGCCGATCCGGTCGGCCATGAGCTCGAACGACACGTTTTCGTCGTGGCCGCTGGCCGCCTTCGTGGCCGGCGTGAAGATCGGCTCGGGGAGCCGTGCCCCCGGGCCCAGTCCGGCAGGCAGCGGCACGCCGCAGACGGTGCCCTGCCGGCGATACTCCGCCAGCCCGGATCCTGCGAGCCATCCCCTGACCACGCATTCGAACGGCACCACCTGCGCCTGTCGCACGAGCATCGTGCGGCCGCGGAGCACGCCACGATCGATCGACGCGGGCAGCGGCATGGCATCGACGTCGGTCGTGATCAGGTGATGGGCGAGGCCGCCGGCGGTGGCGGAGAGACGGCCGAACCAGAAGGCGGAGATCGCTGTGAGCACCTTCCCCTTGTCGGGAATGGGCGTGGGGAGGATCCAGTCGAAAGCGCTGATGCGGTCGGTGCTGACGATCAGCATCGCCGGGCCGTGCTCGGTGCGATCGAGCCGGTAGCAGTCGCGGACCTTGCCGCGGTAGAGCGGGCCGATGCCCAGGTTCGTCTCCGTGACGGCGGTCGCGTGCATGCCCGTGGTTGTAGGAGAATTTCCCGTCGCGTCCAGTTGTGGCCGCCCCCGGCCTACACAAAATCGCGCGACATGCGGGGGAGAGCAGGCAGCGGGGCCGTCTCCAGGCTCGTCGCCACGACGTGCACGACCGCACCCCGCCGCTGGATCCGCCCCTGCACCACGATCGCCGCGGCGCGGCGGGCGGACGAGTCGGCCGCCTGCCAGACCTCGGGCCGCACGACGACGTTGGCCGCGCCGGTCTCGTCCTCGATCGTGAGGAAGATCATCCCCGATGCGGTGGCGGGACGCTGCCGGGTGAGCACGATGCCGGCCAGCCGCACGCGGCGGCCCTCCGGGGCCGTGACCGCCGCTGCGACGGTGATCGCCCCGTCGGTCGCGAGCCGCTGCCGCTCGAACTGGATCGGGTGCGAGGAAAGCGACAGGCCGCCGGTGCGGTAGTCGGCGAGCACCTCCTCCTGCGCGGTGAGCGGCGGCAGTGCGGGCTCATCGGCATCGGCCTCGTCAGCCTGCGATTCGAGGAGCGGCAGCCGCCCCGGCTCGTCGACGCACCGCATCGCCTCCCAGACGGCGCGGCGGCGATCGAGCCCCAGTGAACCGAGCGCGCCCGCACGTGCCAGATGCAGGAGCGACTCGCGGCCGAGCCGCGCCCGCCGCGCCAGCTCCTGCGGCAGGCGGAAGGGGCCGTCCTGCCGCGCCTGCTCGATCCGCAGGCCCGCCGCCTCCGACAGTCCGTGCACCTGCTCGAGCCCCAAACGAACGGCCTGAGCCGGACGGATGGCCGGCTGCCGCCGCGGCGTCGGACGTGAGCCTCCGGCACGGCCGCCGCCCGTGCCGCGTCGCCCGGCTTCACCGATCTCGACGCCCGCATGCCAGCCGCTGGCGTTCACGTCGACCGGCAGCACCCGCACGCCGTGGGCCCGGGCATCCCGCACCAGCTGTGCCGGCGCGTAGAAGCCCATCGGCTGGCTGCCGAGCAGGGCCGCGGTGAAGGCCGCCGGATGGTGACACTTCAGCCACGCCGACACGTAGACCAACAGCGCGAAGCTCGTCGCATGCGACTCCGGAAAGCCGTATTCGCCGAAGCCGCGGATCTGGCCAAACACCTGCTCGGCGAATGTCTGCGTGAGCCCGCGGGCGATCATGCCGTCGACCAGCTTCCGGCGAAACTCGTCGATCACGCCCGGCCGCCGCCAGGCGCCCATCGCGCGGCGGAGCTGATCGGCCTCCCCGGGCGTGAAGCCGGCCGCCACGACGGCCAGCCGCATTGCCTGCTCCTGGAAGAGCGGCACGCCGAGCGTCTTCTCGAGCACGGCGCGGATGGCGTCGTTTGGGTAGACGACCGGTTCCTCACCCGCACGGCGGCGGAGGTAGGGATGCACCATGTCTCCCTGGATCGGGCCGGGACGCACGATCGCGACCTCGATGACGAGGTCGTAGAAGCAGGCCGGGCGGAGGCGGGGCAGCATGCTCATCTGCGCGCGGCTCTCGATCTGGAACACGCCCACCGTGTCGGCCCGCGAGATCATCTCGTAGACGGCCGGATCCTCGGGCGGCACCGTGGCGAGCGTGAGCCGTGGCCCTCCGGCCGACTCCACCAGGTCGAACGCCCGCCGGATCGCCGTGAGCATGCCGAGCGCGAGGCAATCCACCTTGAGAATGCCGAGCTCGTCGAGGTCGTTCTTGTCCCACTGGATGACGCTGCGGCCATCCATCGCGGCCGGCTGGATCGGCACGAGGTCGCAGAGCCGGCTGCCGTCGCCCTCTCGAGTCATCACCATGCCGCCCACGTGCTGCCCCAGGTGCCGGGGAAAGCCGACGAGCTGGCCGACGAGCGCGACCAGCCGCACGCAGGATGCGGCGTTCGGATCGAGCCCCGCCTCCGCCAGCCGCTGCGGTAGCCGTTCCACGCCGTCGCCCACGTCGAGCGTGCCGGCGATCCGCTCCACGCAGTCGAGCGAGAAGCCGAGCACCTTGGCCATGTCGCGAACGGCCGACCGCAGCCGGTAGGAAATCACCTCGGCGGTCATCGCCGCACGGTCACGGCCATACGTTTCGTAGATGTACTGAATCACTTCCTCGCGCCGCTCGTGCTCGAAGTCGATGTCGATGTCGGGCGCCTCGCGGCGCTCTCGGCTGACGAACCGCTCGAAGAGCACGTCCATTCGCGCCGGATCGACCGACGTGATCCCGAGGCAGTAGCAGATCGCGGAGTTGGCAGCCGACCCCCGTCCCTGGCAGAGGATGCCGCGGCGGCGGGCGAACCGCACGACGTCGAACACCGTGAGGAAGTAGGCCTCGTAGCCGAGCTCCGCGACGAGCGCCAGCTCGTGCTCGATGAGCGACCGCACCTTCGCCGGCACCCCGTCGGGATACCGCTTCGCCGCCCCGCGCCAGGCCAGATCGGCCAGATGCTCCCGCGGCGTGCGGCCCACCGGCACGTCCGCCTCCGGGTATTCGTACCGCAGCCCATCGAGCGAGAACTCGCACCGCCGCGCGACCTCCACAGACCGCGCGACCGCCTCCGGCAGCGTGGCGAACCGTGCGGCGATCCGCCGACGGTCGTGCAGGTGCCGCTCGCCGTTGGCGAGCAGCCGCCCGCGGATCTCCTCCACGGTGCCGCCATGCCGCACGGCGGCCAGCGCGTCGAAGAGCGGCAGCCGCGACCGCTCGTGGTAGCGGACGTCGCCGGCCGCCACGAGCGGCACCCGCGCCCGTCGGCCGACAGCCGCGAACCATCGCAGCCGTTCCTCGTCGTCCCCCTCGAGCGCCACCTCGGCCAGCGCCACCAGCCGTTCGCCGAACACCTCCCGCCATTGCAGCACGGCTGCGGCCGCATCCCGCTCCGCCTCCGCTCCCCTCGTGCCGGCCTTCATGGCCGCCGCCAGCGGCACGCCCGCCAGCAGCCCCTCGGCATGGGCGGCGACGTCGTCGAGCGAGAGCCGGCAGGTGATCTCCCGCTCGACGGCGGGCACAGCAGCGGCGCGGCCCGCGCCGGCGGCGTGTCCACGCGTGAGCAGCCTGCAGAGATTGGAGTAGCCGATGCGGCTGGCCGCCCACACGACCAGCGGCATGCCGTCGACCGGCTCCAGGTGCGCGCCGACGACGAGCCGGATGCCGGAAGCTCCGCCGACCGCGGACGCACTCGCGACGGCCGAGTGCGCCGCGGCGCCATGAGCCCGCACGATGCCCGCCAGCGTCGCCTGGTCGGTGATGGCGATCGCCTCGTAGCCGAGCGCATGTGCCCTCGACACCAATTCCTCGGGATGCGACCCGCCCCGCAGGAACGAAAAGTTGCTCGTGCAGTGCAGCTCCGCGTATGCCGGCTCTTTCATCGACGCTCCCCCACGACTCCCGACGGCTCTCCTCGACGCCCACCCGCGATCCCGCGACTCAGGAAAACATGCCGTGCAGAAACCAGGCGTCGTCCCTTTCGCCGGCACGACGCGAGCCGCCGAGCCGCCGAAAGATCCAATAGCGGCCGCCGTCGCTCGTCTCGACGACGTAGTAATCACGCCGCACGGTCGGCCCGCGCCACCAGGCCGTCTCGATCCGCTCCGGGCCGTGAGCCTTCACGACCTCGTGCATCCGTCCCTCCAGCCGAAAGCCGGCCGGAGGCCGGACCACCGCGGTGGGCTGCTCGGCGGGGCCCGTCTCCGCCGCGGCCGCGACGACGACCGATTCCAGCCGCACCGGCTGCGGCAGCATCCAGATCGGCCGCCGCTGCGGTGCCGCGACGATGGCCGGGAAGCCTTCGTCGTGCCGCCGTGGCCCGCCCCTCCGCCGCACGGACAGGGACGCAGGCACGGCCGCCGTCTTCCTCCTCGTCGCCTGCAACGGCGGCACGGCCGCCCATGCATGCTCCGGCTGAGCATCGGCCAACGGCAGCGGCTCGAACACCGCCCGCCGGCCCAGCCGGCCCGAAAGCCGGTCGAGCAGCATGGTCACCTGCATCGCCGACGCCTCCGCCGGCCCGCCGAAGAGCGTCCGCTGCCGGCAGTCGGCCTGACCGGCAGACACGACGTCGACCGTGATCGCCGCGATCTCAGGTGGCAGCCGCAACCGCGCCATCCGCAGCTGCACGAGCTCCACGACGTGCTTCACGCAGCTCGTCGGCTGGAACAGTCCCACATCGATGACCATCGGCGCGGAGGGCTCACCGAGCCCGATGGCCTGGCTACGGTCCAGCCGCACCTGCAGTGCCGTCACCCCTTTGCCGGCGGCGGCAAGGGGACCGAGGCACGCCTCGACGAGACGGTCGAGGATCGCAGCCAGGTCGTCCGCCGTCGTGTCACGCAGCGAAAGCGGCAGTTCGAAGGCATGCGTCGCAGTCGGCAGCTCGGCGGAGCAGGGAACCACCAGCGGCTCGGCCCGCTCGCCGGTGAACAGGGCCAGCCGTCGCGACAGCTGCGGATCGAAACGCGACGCGAGGCTCTTGCGTGGCAGCCGGGCAATGCCGCCGATCGTGCCGACCCCCACGCCCTCCAGCTGCGTTAGCACGTCGCTGCCGAGCCCCAGCGCGGCCGCGGGCAGCGATCCGAGCAGCCGCAGCTGCCCGCCCGGGGGCACGATCGCCCACCGCCGGCGGCTCGCCCCGCGCGAGCTCTGGGCCGCCGGCACCGGGTCGCCGGGAATCGAATCGGTGTGGTGCGCGGCGGCCCACGCCGCCGCCGGCGTGTCGGCGATCGCAGCCCGCGCATGGATGCCCCTGACGGCCAGCGTCCACACGGCCGTCCGGACCAGCGGCCCCTCGCCGCCGAAAAAATCGGCCGTCCCCGTCACGTCGACGTGCAGGCATTCCGGTCTCGACGTCTCGCCTGGCAGCGGCTGCTCGACCGCCACGATCGGCGCGAATCGCCGGCAGGAACGGGCCAGCTCCTCCAGCGCCGCCCGATCAGCCAAGGGATCGTCGTGGTCGACCTCGGCCACCTGGCAGGCACGGGAGCCGTAGACGCTCGCCAGCACGGCCATTCCTTCGGCGAGCGACATGCCTTCGTGGATGCGGCTGGCATGGATGCGGCCGGCCATGGCGACATTGCCGGCAGGCAATCCGCCCCGACGCGGCGATCTGGGAGGTGCCGCCCAGGCCCACGACACCAGCTTCATCACGCCACGGCGTTCACGACGGCAGACGAACACGGGCACCCGCCGCAGCTCGGGACGTTCGAGCAGTCGCCTCTGCACGGGCCACCTGGGCAGCCAGATCGTCAGGATGCGCGGCATTCGAGCCCCTCCCGCCCCCACTCGCGCAGTCGCGCCGCATCTGGCACGGTGGCCGTACGGCGGCGGCCAAGGGCCTCGCGACCGTTGGACATGTCGAGGAACAGCTCGTCCGCACGCTCATGCAGCATCGCATCACCAGCCCAGGGACCACCCACGAGCGACAGCCGCAGCCGGCGGACGGACGGCCCCGTCGACGGCTCGCCTGCAGCTGCTGCGGGCGTCAGCGGCTGCACGGCCACCCGCGCCTCGGCCCATGTCGGTTCGACGTGCATCGGCCCGTCGTGCGTCGCCCTGGCATGCACCGGCTCGCAGCGCGACTCGGACCTGCGACCGCCGCCCAGACCATGACCGCCCAGACCATGACCACTCGCGTCACGAACAAGCAGGCCACGAACAAGCAGGCCGACCGCCCCCCCCGTCCGTGCAGCCAGCTGCCAACGCCGCATCGCGGTGGGGTGCACGCGGCCCGGCCAGGCCAGCACGGCCGCCACGCCGGGGCAGCGGAGGGCCTGATCGATCGCCCAGAGCTCGTCTTCGAAAGTCGATGGCCGTGCCACCACGAGCCGCGGCCTGCCACGGCCGCTTCCCGTGCCGCTCCCGGCCTGTTCGAGCCAGGGCAGTACGGCCGGCGGATGGAACCGGCCGCCACGATCGACCACCAGGATCGTCGCGGCAGACGACACCGGCTCATCCCCCGTCGTCCGCGATCCTGCCAGCCTGCAGGCCACCGCACAGGCCAGCGCGACAGCCCCGGACGCATCGTCGGCTGCCAGCCATTCGATCAGACTGCCCCGCCGCGCACCGCCCGCCGGCAGGAGCCGGTCGAGCGGCCGAAAGCCGGTCGAAACCGTCTCCCGGCCGCATTCCCAATTCCGCCGCACGGCCGCATCCCAGCCGAACAACTGCCTCGACAGGAGATCCGCGTGCCTCGACAGGAGATCCGCGGCCGGCAGGCCTGAAGAACCGTGCGTCACCATCGAAAACGCCTCCGAACGACCAGCTGCTAAAGAATGTACACGTGTACAGTATCGCGCCGCGCGACACCTGTCAACCATTCGCGTCCAGACGGCTCGCGACGTGGCTTCTTTCCGCGGCTATTCCCGCCGCCGCGAGTCGACGAGGATCGTCACCGGCCCGTCGTTGACGAGCGCCACCCGCATGTCGGCGCCGAACTCGCCCCGGGGCACTGGCCGGCCGACTGCCGCCTCCACCGCGGCCAGGAACCGCTCGTAGAGCGGCACCGCCTCCTCCGGCCGGGCGGCGCTCAAAAAGCTCGGACGGTTGCCCTTCTGCGTGGAGGCGTGGAGCGTGAACTGGCTGACGACGAGCACGTCGCCCCCCGTCTCCTGCACGCTGCGGTTCATCCGCCCCTCGTCGTCGGCGAAGATCCGCATCCGCGCGATCTTCTCAGCCAGCCAGTCGACGTCAGCGGCCCCGTCGCCAGTCTCGACGCCGACGAGCACGAGCAGCCCCCCGCCGATCGCCGCCACCCGCCGCCCGTCGATCGCCACCTCGGCCCGCTCGACCCGCTGGATCACCGCACGCATCGGTCGCTCCTCGCCGCCCCCGGGCCGAGCCGGTGCTTCACCCCGGCCACCTCCGTTTTAGCAGCCCGTGGAGACAGTCGACCGCCGCTGGATGCGGCGGCAGTCGACCCGGGAAACCCTCGGCGTTTCCTGCGGTCGACTGCGTGGACCGTCTTCGTCGGTCGCCATGCGACCGGAGGGGTCGGGGATGACTTTTTCCACAGACGGCTAGCAGCCCGTGGATAAAGTCGACCGCCGCTGGATGCGGCGGCAGTCGACCCAGGAAACCCTCGGCGTTTCCTGCGGTCGACTTCGTGGAAAAAGGGCATGGATGACTTTTTCCACAGACAGCTAGACTGCACCGCATGGCACACCCGCACCGCAATCTCGGGCTGCTTCTGATCGCCGCCCTGCTCGCGACGGCATTCCCGCCGACGGCGGTGGCGGAGTTTCCCGCCGACTTCGCAACCTTCCAGGCCGAGGTGTCGCCGGCCGTGGCGAAGCGGCTCGAAGCCGGCCGGAAGCACTACCGCCAGATGGAGCCGTCGCTCTACTACCTCTGCCGTGACCACGCCGACCGGCTCGCGGCCCTCCCCGCCGACGCCCGGCTCGACACGATCGTCGCGCTCGCCCGGTTCATCGACCGCCAGCGGGAGGCCCGTGGCGACGATCCGGTGGTCGCCCCCGGCCGCACGCTGATCGGCCTGCTCGACCCCGACCGCGGCCTCGACCCCCGCGAGATCACCGCGATCGCCGCCGCGTATGGCAGCACGGCCACCGTCTTCAAGCAGGAGGCGACAACCGAGACGATCGCGGAGGTGGCCGAACGCTTTCTCGCCGCGGTCGGCAGGGCGGCCGCCGCAGCCGCGCCCGCCACGGTGGTCGTGCTCGGCCACGGCCTGCCAGATCAGATCCAGAGCTACGCGATCCCGTTCGGCCGCGTCGCCGACAAGCTTCTGACCGGGGCGACCGCCGGCGGTGCGCCGGTCGACCTCGGGCGGATGGTGATCGTCTGCGACGACTGCTACAGCGCCGACTTCCTCACGAACCTCGGCACCGCGATCGAGTCCCGCTGCCGCGACCGCGGCCTCGCGCTGGCCTCGCTGCCCGCCATGATCGCGGGCACCAACCGCGACCGTGTCGGACACGCCGACTTCGGCGAGAAGTTCGTGCCCCACTTCTGGAAGGACGTGATCGAGCTCTACTACGTGCGTCGGCCACGGCCGGACGAGATCACGCTCGCCGACTTCTTCGAGAAGGTCGACAACATGATGTATGGCTACGGCCGGGCACCGATCGTGGAGGGGGGCGAGGTCGTCGGCTACCGGCTCGTCGATCCGTCGCTCTGCCAGGACCCGGTCATCTTCGTGCCGCTCTCCGCCGCCGACCGCGACGAGCTGCGCACGATCCTCGGCCTGCCCGCCGACGCCCCGCTGCCGGCGTTTCTCGACATCGGGTAGAGGCATCGCGGGCACGACGGAAAGTCTTGCCACGCCGAGCCTAGCGGCATCGACGAGGCGATTGGCACGCAAACTGCCCGCCGATGCGGCGGTTGCCGACGAACGGGCGAACCCTGTATCCACGGCACATGGCGTCAGGACCAATCGCCGAGTCTGAATTTCAGAGCGGGGGACCCATTTTTCTGGGGCTAACTCGAGTCAACGAGCGGGGCATCTTCGGCTCCGAGCCCGTCAGCTAACTCCGTAGGCGTTCGAGGACAGTTTCGTCAGGAATCGGCACGACCAGGGCTCGTGTACGTAGGTCATGTCGACCCAGTGGCCCCGCTGGTGAGGCCGCCTCCCTGATGCCATAGGTCTCTTTTCGCAAACCGAAGCCGATCCCCGCGCATCCGGCCACGAGGCCGCGCGGTCGGCCGCTGCGCGCGAAGCGACCCGAGCCGCGGAGAGTCGTCGTGTCCCAGGAGAATGTCTCGTCTCACGGCCAACAGCATCAGCACTACGCCTGGTGGCTCATCATGTGCCTCTGCGGCGTGGATTACTTCAGCACGCTCGGATACCAGCCTTCCATCGCCTTCGAGGGGGCGGGCACGCTGGCCCCGGTCGCCACGCTGATTCTCGTCCTGGTCACGCTCTTGGGCGCCCTGCCGATCTACTGCCACGTGGCGGGCGAGACGCCCGACGGTGTCGGTTCGGTGGGCATGATCGAGCGGATGTTCAGCGGGTGGACCGCGAAGCTGTCCGTGCTCGTGCTCGTCGGCTTCGCTGCGACCGACTTCGTCATCACGAAGACGCTCTCGGCCGCCGACGCCGCGGCACACTTGATCTCGAATCCGCTGTACGCCGCCCATGCGCCCACCTGGATGCAGGGACAGATGGCCGTGACCATGTTCCTGCTCGTTGTGCTCGGCGGCATGTTTCTCAAGGGATACGGCGAAGTCGTCGGGCTGGCCACGATCCTCGTGGTGACCTACATCGGCCTCACGGCCGTGATCGTGGCGACTGGTGTCTGGTACCTCGCGTCGCATCCGACGCTGCTGCCACACTGGCTGAGTGAGGTCTCGTCGGGGCGGTATCATCTCGAGCACCCGCCGATCCACGGCAGTGGCCCTTAGGTCGCGATCGCCATCGCCTGCCTCGTGTTCCCCAAGCTCGCGCTCGGCATGAGCGGCTTCGAGACGGGCGTCCTGCACATTCATCTCGTGCGGGGAACGAACTCCGACCCGGCCGACGTCGCCGGTCGGGTGCGACGCACGCGGATGCTCCTCGTCACGGCGGCGCTCGTGATGTCGGTCATGCTTCTCGGCTCGTCGCTGGTCACGGGCACCGACACGCTCATTCCAGCAGCGGAGTTGCGGCTCGGCCCCGTGAAGGGCAAGGCCCTGGATCGGGCGCTCGCCTACATCGCGCACGGGGAGAGCCCGCACCCGATCTGCCCGCTTTTCGGCCGGGCGTTCGGCACGATCTATGACGCGAGCACCGTCCTGATCCTGTGGTTCGCCGGGGCTTCCGCGATGGCCGGCCTCCTCAACATGGTGCCGAGATACCTGCCCCGGTACGGCATGGCGCCCGAGTGGGCGGCGGCGTATCGGCCGCTCGTCATCGCCTTCACGTTCGTCAACCTGGTCGTGACGTGGTGCTTCGATGCGGACGTCTCGGCGCAAGGAGGTGCGTATGCCACGGGGGTGCTCGTGCTCATGACGAGCGCGGCGATCGGATCACTCGTCGACCTGTCCCGCAAGCCACGGCCTCATTCCGCGTCGCTCCGCATACGCCGGAGGCTCGCCACCGCTGGCTTCGCGGTGATCACCGCCGTGTTCGTCTACACGACCATCGCCAACGTGTGCGCGCGGCCGGACGGCCTCGTTATCGCGACCATGTTCATCGTGTGCGTGCTGAGCATCTCGATAGCGTCGCGGATCTGGCGGAGCCGTGAACTGCGGCTCAAGGAGTTTCGTTTCGAGGACGACGCCGCCCGGATGCTGTGGACGGACATCTGCGCGGAAGGTGGCTTCCGCGTGCTCGTGCCGCACCGCCCGGGCCATCGATCGCTGGATGAGAAGGAGGCCGAGGTGCGGCGCCGGCATCGGATACCGGCGGACGTGCCGCTCGTCTTTCTCGAGGTCCACTACGGCGACCCGAGCGAGTTTCACAACGCCCCGATCATTTCGGCGCGGCAGGAAGGGGGCCGCTTCATCATCGTGGCGCGGGACGTGGCTTCGGTGTCGCACACCATCGCACAGATCGCCATCGAGATGAGCAGGTCGGGAATCCCGCTGGACATCGTCTTCGGCTGGAGCCTCGGCAGCGTGCTGCGGCTGGCCCTGGAGTTCGTGCTGTTCGGCCAGGGGGACGTGCCCAACAGCGTGTTCGCGCTCTTGCAAAAGGCCGTTCCCGATGCCGAACGCAGGCCGACCGTGCTCGTCGGCTGAAGAGCGGCGTCAGCCGGCACAGCATCCAAGAGGGGCTGCCCGTGCCCCGGGAGCCGGGCTCGGCGGCCGCCGAAGCCAGGATGGCGAAGCGCAGCCGGCGTGCAGAGAGCGGAGGGCAGCGGGCACCGATCCGCCATCGGCGGCTTGGTCGACGAAGCGAACGTCCGGCGACGGGGTGCGGGGGCCCCGAACCGCGGGCTTCGTACCGCGCCCGGCGTTCACCGGTCGCCCGGCAGGATCTTCACCGGCGGCACGGCGAGCACCAGCCGGTAGAGGGCCGGCAGCACGAAGAGCGTGAACAGCGTGCTCGTAATCACGCCCCCGATCACCACCGTCGCCAGCGGCCGCTGCACCTCGGCACCCGTGCCCTCGCTCACCGCCATCGGGATGAAGCCCAGGCTCGCCACGAGCGCCGTCATGATGATCGTCCGCAGGCTTCCCGAGGCCGTCTCCTCGATCGCCACGTCGCGGGCCGTGCCCCGCGCCAGCCGCTCGCGCAGGGCGCTGGCCACCACCATGCCGCTCAGGACCGACACGCCCGAGAGCGTGATGAATCCGACGGCCGCCGAGATCGACAGCGGCATCTCCCGCAGCGCCAGCGCCCAGATGCCTCCCACGCAGGCGAAGGGCACGCTCACGAAGAGCAGGATGGTGTCGGCCACGTTGCGGTAGGTGAGGTAGAGCAGCCCGAGGATCAGCACGAGCGCCAGCGGCACCACGATCGCCAGCCGCTTCTGGGCCCGCTGCATGTTCTCGAACTGACCGCCCCACTCCAGCCGGAATTCGCCCGACGGCAGCTCGACCGCGCGATCGATCGCCCCTTGCGCCTCGGCCACGAAGCCGCCCACGTCGCGGCCGCGGACGTTGCACTGCACGACGACCCGCCGCTCGCTCCATTCGCGGGTGACGAACTTGGGGCCGAGGATCGTCTCGATGTCGGCGATCCGCTCGAGCGGCACGCTCTCGCCCGCCGGGCCGCGGACGGCGATGTCGGCGATCGATTCGGGGCCGTCCCGCAGGGCCTCCGGCAGCCGCACGACGATCGGAAACCGCAGCTGGCCCTCCACGATCTGCCCCACGGCCTTGCCGCCCACGCTCTCCACGATGTCGAGCACCGCCTGCGCCGAGATGCCGTAGCGGGCGATCTCGTCCTGCTTCACGGCGATCTTCAGGATCGGCTGGCCGCTGACCTGCTCGACCGCCACGTCCGCCCCGCCGGGAACGCCCTCGAGCACGGCCGCCACCTCGCCCGCCTTCCGCACGAGCCGCTCGAGGTCGTTGCCGAAGACCTTCACGGCGATGTCGGCCCGCACGCCCGACACCATCTCGTTGATCCGCTGCTCGATCGGCTGGGTGAACCAGATGATCTGCCCGGGCACACCCTCGACCACCGTGTTCATCACGTCGACGAGGCCGGCCTGCGTGCGGGCCCGCTTCCACGCGTCGCGGGGCTTGAGCGCCACGAACATGTCGGTCGCCTCGATCGCCCCGGCATCGGTCGCGACCTCCGGCGTGCCGGTGCGGCTCCAGACGTGGGCGATCTCGGCGGGAAACTCGGCGAGCAGCGCCTGCTCGATCCGCGTGTTCATCCGGCACGATTCCTCGATGCTCGTGCCGGGGGCGCGGATGATGCCGAGCACGATGTCCCCCTCGGAGAGCTTCGGCACGAACTCGGTGCCGAGCGCGAGGGCCCGCAGGAGCGTGATGCCCAGGATCGCCGCCGCGCCGCAGGCCAGCGGCCAGCGGGCCGCCAGGCACAGCCGCAGGAGCGGCCGGTAGAGCGACCGCAGGATCTTCACGAGAAACACGTCGTGGGCGTCGACCCGCCGCGGCAGGAAGAGGCTCGAGAGCACCGGCACGACCGTGAGCGAGAGCACCAGCGACCCGATGAGGATGAAGACCACCGTCAGGGCCATCGGCCGAAACATCTTCCCCTCCACCCCCTCGAGCGTGAGGATCGGGATGTAGACGATCATGATGATCAGCTGGCCGAAGCAGGCGGGCTTCTTCACGGCGTTCGTCGCCTCGCGGACGAGCTTGAGCCGCTCGGCGCCGCTGGCGCCGGGATGGTGGGCGATCTTCTCGAGGATGCTCTCGATCACCACCACCGAGGAATCGACGACGATGCCGAAGTCGATCGCGCCGAGCGACAGGAGGCTGGCTGCGATGCCCGCCTGCCACATGCCGAGAAAGCCGCACATCATCGACAGCGGGATCGCCGTGGCGGCCACGAGGCCGGCCCGCAGGTTGCCGAGCATGACGTAGAGGATGACCACGACGAGGAACGCCCCCTCCAGCAGGTTCTGCCGCACCGTGGCGATCACGCGGTCGATGAGCTTCGTGCGGTCGTAGACGACCTTGGCCTCGACGCCGTCGGGCAGCGTGGTGAGCAGCTTCTCGAACCGGTCGCGCAGCCGCGTCGTCACGGCGTAGCTGTTCTCCCCCATGAGCATGAAGCCGAGGCCGAGCACCACCTCCCCGTTGCCGGCGTAGGTGACGGCTCCCTTGCGGATCTCGTGGCCGATCACCACCTCGCCCACATCGCGGATCCGGATCGGCGTGCCCGCCCGCGAGGCGACCACGATCTTGCCGATCTGCTCGACGTCCACCGTGCGGCCCACGCCGTAGACGAGCACCGCGTCGCCCGAGCGGTCGATCGAGCCGCCACCGACATTGAAGTTGTTCCGCGGCACCGCCGTCACGACGTCGTCGAAGGAGAGGTCGTACTTGCGGAGCAGGGCGGGATCGACCCGGATCTGATACTGCTTGTTGAGGCCGCCCCAGGCGTTCACCTCGGCCACGCCGGGCACGCTGCGGAGCGCCGGCTTGAGCGTCCATTCCTGCAGGGTCTTCACGTCGGTGAGGCTCATGCCGCCGCTGCCGTCGGCGAACGGCCTGGGCACGAGCAGGTAGTGAAACACCTCGCCCAGGCCGGTCGACACCGGGCCCATCTCGGGCCGCTCCACGCCCGGCGGCACCGCCACGGTCGTGAGCCGTTCGTTGATCAGCTGCCGGGCGAAGTAGATGTCGGTGCCGTCGCGGAAGGTGACGATCACGACCGCGAGGCCGAACATGCTGGCGCTGCGCAGGCCCTCCAGGCCCGGCATGCCCCCCATCGCCAGCTCGATCGGAAACGTGATCTGCCGCTCGATCTCCTCGGCCACCATGCCGGGAGCGACGGTGTTGATCTGCACCTGCACCGGCGTGGTGTCGGGGAAGGCGTCGATCACCAGGCGATTCACCGCCACCCAGCCGCCGAGGCAGATGACCGCGGCGGCCGCGAGCACCGCGAGCCGGTGCGACAGCGACCAGGCAATGATGGCTTCAAGCATGGAACGACGCGATCAGCAGGGTTCGCGGGGAGCCTCCACCGCCGCGTGCGGTGCTCTTGCCACGGCGGGAATCCCCGTCCTGCCCGGCTGGCGGGCACGGGCGGGAGGGCCGTTCCCGCGGCGGGTTACAGTTCGCCGGCCTCCATCCGCTCGAGCAGGATCTGGCTCTTGAGCACGTGGCTGCCCGAGCCGACGACGTGTGTCGGCGGGCCTCCCGCGGCGAAGTCGCCGACGACCTCCACGTCTTCTCCCTGCTGCACGCCGGGGTGCACGGGCCGGGCTGCGAACGCCTGCTCGCCCGCCGGCACGAAGACGACCCAGCGGCTGCCGTCCCACTGCACGCTCCGGCGCGGCACCACCAGCGCCGTGCCGCGCCGGTCGAGCTCGATCCTCCCCTTGCCGAACGTGTTGGCCCGCAGGGCGGCACGGCCGGCCACGGCGTCGGCCGGCGTTGCGGCGGCGTCGGTCGGCGGGGAGCGATTGGGGATCTCGGCGCGAACCTCGAGCGTCCGCGTCTGCTCGTCCACCTGCGTGCTGATCCAGGCGACGCGGCTGACGTATTCCTCGTCGGAACCGTCGGGGCGAAACCGCACCGGCTGGCCCAGCGTCACCTTTCCGGCATCCTCCTTGCTGACGTTGAGCACGACCCACATGGTGGAGACGTCGGCCACCTCGAAGATCGGCGACGCCGGCGCGATGATTTCCCCCACCACCGCGTCGCGGCCGATCACGACGCCGTCGAAGGGGGCGTAGAGCGGCAGCAGGTTCGAGGTGACGCGGGCGGGATCGATCGTCGCGAGCAGCGACGCGGGGAGACCGGCCGTGCGGATCCGGTCGGCGCGGGCGTCGTCGTCGAGCGGCTCGTAGGCGGCGATGGCAACGTCGAGGCCGAGGTTCACGAGGGCCTGCTCGGCGTTTGTCAGGTGGTTGCGGGCCTCGCGGAGCGCCGACTTCGCCTCGCGGAGCTGCCGGCCCATCACCGCGCCCTTCACCTCCTCGAGGATCGCCAGCTGTTCCCGCTTCGCCTCATGGGCGACCAGCGCGTTGAGGAAGTCGGCCTTGAGCCGGCCGACATCGCTGCTCTCGATGACGAGCAGCACGTCCCCCTTGTGCACCATGTCGCCGAGGTGCTTCTCCACCCGCCACACGCTTCCCGGCACGCGGGCCGAGAGCTGGGCGATGTGCCGCTGGTCGTAGTGCACGACGCCGCTGACGACGAGCTCGCTGACGACCGGCCGCTCCTTCACAGCCACCAGTTCGATGCCCGTCCGCTCGAGCGCCTCCTGGGAAGGGAACCGCACGGCGTCGGATGCTCTTTCCGCCACCGGCGCATCCGCGGCGACGGCATGCGGGCCAGCCGCGTCCGCGTGCCCGGCGTCGGCGGCGTGGGCCGCGTCATGGCCGCCGAGGCCGAACGTCCAGTGGGTGGCATGGCCGAACCAGCCGACCGCGGCGAGCGCCCCCGTGGTGACGATGGACAGCGCCCAACTGGTGAGCGCCGAGACGATCTCGACCCGGGTGATCCGGGCACGCTGGGGCCGTGGGGGCATCTGTTGAAGCTCCTGGAACCCGGCCGGCCGCAGGGCTGCCCGGCACGAGGTTCGCTGTGCAGGTCAGAGGCAGAACGACCGCCGCCCCGCCTCGGGCGCCGTGCGTCGCGCTCTTCCGTGGATTGTCTGGAGGTGGGAGGGAACAGGGGGGATTGCGTGTTCGAAACCTCGACCGATCGACGCGCGGCACCGAGCCAGAGCCCGAGCAACGCATCCGCGCCGCCCGACACATGGCCAGCCACCGACCGCCGCCCCGGCCGCGTCCAGAATCGCCGCCGGGGAAACTTGTCGTCCCAGCAAG
>Ga0214917_10000850_pt1 | contig 39730 bp, 40 predicted proteins | sample LL_1208_BB_MetaG_FD_177983 | JGI IMG/M metagenome (GOLD analysis project Ga0214917, IMG submission 177983) | Freshwater microbial communities from Lake Lanier, Atlanta, Georgia, United States - LL_1208_BB | ecosystem: Environmental > Aquatic > Freshwater > Lake | place: USA: Georgia | collected... | reverse complement strand
GATAGAAACTTTGACGTTGTAACCTACACTGGCACAGGCGCTAGTCGCCCCCCGTGCGGGGGCGTGGATAGAAACTCCGCCAAGGAGCGCAGCGAAATCATCGAGACCGTCGCCCCCCGTGCGGGGGCGTGGATAGAAACACAACTCGGTCGGCTTTTGCGGACACCCGTTGAAGTCGCCCCCCGTGCGGGGGCGTGGATAGAAACTGCCTTGTGTACGGTGTCGGTGTGCGATGACCACAGTCGCCCCCCGTGCGGGGGCGTGGATAGAAACTTTTGCCAGCGCCCTTGTCTGGGGGTCACTGAAAGTCGCCCCCCGTGCGGGGGCGTGGATAGAAACAAGGCGTTCACCACGTCCCGCTCAAAGGTTGCGCCGTCGCCCCCCGTGCGGGGGCGTGGATAGAAACATGGTTGGTGACGGGTACATCGTCACCCATAATTGTCGCCCCCCGTGCGGGGGCGTGGATAGAAACTGCTGATCAGACTGCGCCTGCATTGCAAGCCGCTGGTCACCGCGGCTCGGCGCTGTGTATATTTGACCAAGCCGGCTTGCATCGCTCGTCTTACTCGTTCACTCCACTCGCGCGCCTGAGGCGCGGATGATCGGGGCCAGCATAGTCGCTTGGGCCGCGCGGAAGGCGGTCGCGTCCTGCGAAGTGGTCCACCATGCAGCGGAACCTAGCTCGGCCAGAGTCCGCATCGTCTCGGCGCTATCCAGCACTTGTCGGGTCAGCGCGTTGATGCGCGCGACGAGCGGCGGCGCCATGCCGGCTGGCCCCACCACCGTGTTCCAGGGGAGAAGTTCGAAACCGGGAATGGTCTCCGCCATGGTCGGTACGTCGGGCACCGCCGGGTTGCGCTGCGCGCTGGTCACCGCGATGGCCCGCACGCGGCCAGCCCGCATTTGGGCGATGCCATCCGGTATGTTGGCGAAGATCATTTGCACCCGGTTGGCAAAGAGATCCACCATCGCGGCCGCAATGCCACGATAGGGGACGTGCAGCATATCGCCGCCGATGGCCTGGGCGAGCCAGGCGCCCATGAGGTGCAGCGTGGTGCCCGAGCCGGAGGAGGCATAGGCAAGGCGGCCTGGGTTGGCTCGGATCAACGCTATGAGCTCGGGCAAGGTAGTGGCCGGCACGTCGAGATTGACCACCAGCATGTTCGGGCTGCGGGCGAGGCCGCTGATCTGGGTAAAGTCGCGTCCCGCATCGAATGGCAGCTGGGCATGTAGCGAGGGTGCGATGGCGTGCACTGCAATGCTGCCGAGGCCAAGCGTGTATCCATCCGGCGCCGCCTTGGCGATGGCGTCGGTCCCCACGATGCCTGCCGCCCCCACCCGGTTCTCCACGACGAAGACCTGGCCAGTGAGGCTCGCCATCTGCGAGCAGTAGAGGCGGGAGATCACGTCCGTGGCGCCGCCGGCCGCGAAGGGACTGATGAAGCGCACCTGACGGTTGGGCCACTCAGCGCCCTGGGCGCAGACGAGCGCTGGTGCGAACAGGGTGGCCGGCAGGATGCGGCGCGTGGTGATCATGATCTCTCTCCGCTTAGCTGATGTCGATCCGAAGCCCGGCCCGCCGCATCAGCGGCAGCACTGCCTCGCCGAAGTAGGCGAGGTCGGGCGCGAAATCGAAGAAGGTGAGTTGCACGCCATCGATACCTGCCTGCTTCAGCTTGATGAAGTCATCCACGATCTGCTCCGGCGAGCCGACCATGTGCAGGTTCCCGCCGAGCGCACGGTAATGGCGCTTCGCTTGGCGCCAGGCCACGGCGTCACCGCTTTTCATCACGCCGGCGAAGCCCTCGACGGCGCCGGGGTCCGCCGCGTCGATGATGGCGTCGCGATAGGCGATGGCCTCGCGCTCGGTTGGTCGGCAGACGATCATCGGGTTGATGATGGTGCGCGGCTTGCGGCCCATCGCCGCGCCCGCCGCGTGGATGCGGGCGATATGCGGGGGCAGGGTTGCCAACGCCTCCGACATCTGGTTGCCGCCGGGGCTGGTGATGAAGATCAGGTCGGAATGCTTCACCGCATAGGCGATGCCGTCCGGTGAGCCCGTCGCATTGACCAACACCGGCCGGCCAAACCGTGGCTTGGGCGTGACGAAGGCATTCTCCATGGCCCAGAAGGGGCCATCGACGGTCAGGTTTTCGTCGGCGGACCAGAGTTCCTTCAGCCGGGTGGTGAAGACATCCGCCATCTCGTAGCGGCGTTCATGGTCGGGCCGTACCTGGCCGAACATGCGTGCTTCGGTCGGCACATGGCCGGTTACCACGTTCATGCCCCAGCGGCCGCCCGAGATGTGGTCGAGCGTCGCGCCGAATTTCGCCATGTGGACCGGATGCCAGGGCCCGTAGAGCACATGCACGGTAGAGATGAGCAGGATCCGCTGGGTCACCGCAGCCAGGGCGCCCACGGTCATGAAGCTGTCGATCGAGGTCTCGCGATAGCGCATCTCGCCACCATGCCCGCCCTTGGGCGGCCATTGCGCGAGGCCGAAAACCAAGTCGAAGCCCAGCGCCTCAGCCTGCCTGGTCAGCGCGGCGTTGTAGTCAAAGCTCCAGTCGGTGGTGCGCGGCAGGGTAGAGGCGCTCCAGCCACCAGACTGAATGGGCAGGAAGAGTCCCAGCATGAGGGGCTGCTTCAGCACGCGGGACAGCGGGCTGTCCCCGAACGCCTCCGGGCTTTCCTGGAGGCTCATTCCGCGGCCTGCAGCCGCCCGTCGCGCATGGAGTAGCCGCGTGGCAGGATGCCATCGCGCCGGCTCCAACCCGATTGGTCATCAAGGTCGAGTTGCAACGGGTCGAGCTTGCGATAGCCATGGAGCTTCAGCCACAGGCGCAGCATGTGCCGTTCGCGTCCGGGCTCGGGCCAATCGGCGTATTCGGTGCGCGAATGCATCACCGTGTAGTTGTTCACCCATTGCATATCGCCGGGCTCGAGCATCATTGCGAAGTTTACCTCCTCCCGCGCCGCGACGGAATCGAGGAAATCGAGCGCCGCGAGTTCGATGTCGGAGAAGGGCATGCCGAGCTTGGGTCGTGCCGTCTTGATCGCCTGGCGCACGTAGCGCATCGAGAGATCGCCCTCCACCTCGCAGAAAATGGGGAGCTTGCCGCTAACCTCCTTCTGGAAGGGTGTCTCCTCGCCACGGCGGTCGAACTCGAAGCCGCGGAACAGGATGGGCAGGTATTCGGGATGCTCGCGCAGGATGGTGTTGAACACCGTCGTTGCGCTGGCGATGGAGGAGAGCCCGCCCTCCCGCGCCTTGCGCAGGCACATCAGGCCGAGCACATCGCCGGAATCGGTGTGAAACTTCAGCTGGTGGCTGGTCTGGTAGCCACGCACATTCAGCGCCTCGTAATCCTTGCCTTGGTTAAAGACATGGCCAAGCTTGTCGCCCATGGCATTCTGCGAGACGCCCGGGCCGAGATGCTGGCCGAGCCCCCAGACGATCATGCCCACCTCGGCATCGCTGTAGCGCTCCACCGGCAAGCCGCGCATCACGTTGAAGCCGAGGCCGGTACAGACCTCGCCCCAGATGCGACGGTTCAGTTCCACTGCGAGGGTCGGCAGCGGGAAATCCTCGCGCGTCATCGTGTCGATGGTCCGACCCAGTCGGCGCAGCTGCGCGACGCCGCGCTCGATCTCCTCGATCCAGGCGGGCGTCAGCTGGAACAGCCATGCCCGGTCGCGCTCAGCATCGGCGCGTGTCCAGGCACTGCGATCGGTCACGGGTGTTGTGCGCATCGAGCGGTCGGTCATGGTCGTTCCCTTCCTATTGTTCCACGCGCAGGCCATGGCGGCGCACCAGCGCCGTCCAGCGTGCGATGTCGGCGGCGATCCGCCGGGTGTATTCGGCCGGCGAGGAAGCAATGACTCGCATGGCCATGGCGCCTTCGATCTGCTGCCGCACGTCGGGTATGGCGAGTGCCGCGGCGAGTGCGGCATGCATCCCGGCGATGGCGGTCGGCGCCATGCGCGTGGCGGCGATGATCCCCCAAGAGACCTCGGCGACGACCTCCGGGAACCCAAGTTCGGCGAAGGTCGGCGTATCCGGGAGCAGGGCGGCGCGGGTGGCGCCCGCCTGGACCAGCGCACGAAGCGCGCCACTGCGCAGATGCGGCGCGAGCGCCGAGGTAGTGCCCACCACCAAGTCCACATGCCCGGCCAGGGCGTCGTTCAGCAGCGGCCCGGCGCCGCGATAGGGCACCAGCAGCAGCCCCGCTCCGGTCTGGGCGCTGGCCAGCACGACGAAGAGGTTGCTCAGGCCCGAGCCGCTGGTGCCGGCCGAGACGCTGCCTTGGCGTCGGCGGGCGGCGTCCAGCATTTCAGTTGCGTCGCGCCAGGGCCGGCGGCCGGTGGCCGCCGCGAGCAGCAGCGGCGCCGTGCCGATCTCCATGACGCCCTGGATTTCGCGAATGGTGTCGTAGGGCATCTCAGGCAGGATAGCCGGGTTGACCGAGATCGCGTCGGTCGTGAGGCCAAAGGTCCGCCCGTCGCGCGCCTGCGCCACCGCCCCGGTGCCGATGGTGGTGCCGCCGCCGGCGCGGTTGTCGATCACCACCGGCACACCGAGGCGGGCCTGGAGGTGGGGCTGCAGCAGCCGTACCACGCCGTCGCTTGCGCCGCCCGGCGGAAAGGGAATGATGATCCTCAGCGCCCCATCCGGCCATTCGGAGGCATGTGCCAGCGCCGGTAGTGCCAACACGGCCGCGACATTGCGACGCGATACGAGGCTTTGACCGCAACTCATCGGGCGCATACCACGTCGCCGAAGACGCGCGACGAAGGTGCCACAGTATGGATAGGAGCTTCCTCAAGGGGTTGGCCGTGCTCGAAGCCGTGGCGCGGGCAGATGGGCGCAGCGGCGTCACCGGAATCGCCCGCGAACTCGGTATCACCAAAAGCAATGCGCACCGGCTGTTGCGCAGCCTGGTCGTTAGCGGCTTCGTGGCACATGACGCGGCCGATGGCAGCTATGCCGCGACGCTGAAACTCTGGGACCTGGGCCAGAAGGTCATGGCGCGGGTCGATATCCGCGACCGCGCGGCGCCCTATCTGCTGCGGCTCTCCGAGCAGACGCATGAACTGGTCAACCTCGTCATCCTCGACGGCGCGCATGCCGTCTTCATCGAGCGGATCGAAAGCCCGCCGGCGGGGCGGACCGCCGGCTATGTCGGAATCCGCGCACCGCTGCATGCGCTGGCCACCGGAAAGGCCATGTTGGCCTACGCGCCCGAGGCGCTGGTTGCCGAGGCCTGCGCCCGGCCGCAGGGGTTCACCCGCCACACCATCACCGACCCGATCGCGCTGCGGGCTAACCTTGCAAAGGTGCGGCGGCAGGGTTTCGCCACCAATCGGGGCGAGTGGCGCGATAGCGTGAACTCCATCGGCGCGCCCATCTTCGGCGCGCAAGGCTTTCCGGTGGCGGCGGTAGGCCTGACCGGGCCGCGTGAGAGGCTGACCGTCGCGCGGGTTGCCGAACTGGCTCCCTTCGTCCGCGAGGCGGCCGCCGCGATCACTGCCCAGATCGGGGGGCGCCCGCCCGGCAGCTGAGCGCGCGGACGGGACTGATTCATGGCCTAGTTTTGGTTGTTCCACCTTGCAGAACACGATGCGTATCCGTTTCCTTTCGATCACGATATGCACGAGAAAATCAACATACAAGCAAAATCGCGACTGCCAGACCCACTCGATGTTCCGTATTGTAGAACAACAATCGGTCACATCCGAGCGCGAGAATGTGCCATGAGTGCAAAGCAAAATGTTTGCGTCTCCCAGCATCCCAGCATCCCAGAAGCCCAACGGTCCCTCCAAGTCCAAGGCGTCCCCATCTACCAGTCCGGGTCCACGACACGCGCTGGGCCGCCCTCGCCGGCCTCAATCGCCTCGGCTGCACCTAGGCAAAGGTCTTCGCGGAAAGGGGCTGCCATGACCTGAACTCCGGTGCGCAACCGGCCGACCGAGCCGACAGGTACGGCGACTCCCGGTAGTCCGAGTGTTGGTGCGACGAGTGCCGTGCGCAGCGAATCGAGCACGCGGCGCTGCCCACCCAGCGTCAGGTCCTCATCCTGCGCCATCGGCAGATCGGCCAGGGTCGGGAGTTGGCGCCGCGCAAGACGCGCGTAGCTACCTCCGACCGCACTCCGACCGAGCATAGGACAAGGAGGCGCGCGCCAGGCGGCCCAATGCGGTGCGCGATCTCCAACAGAAAGGCCGAGGATTCGGCCTGGGACGGCACGCCGCGCCAGCGATCCATGCCATAGACTACCCAATTGTGGAGCAGCACCCAAACGGGACCCTACCCAACAATGACCACAACGGCTTGATATGAATGGGAAATCGGGTTTGGGGTGGGGTGCCTATCGGCGCCGATTGAGACCTCCGTCATCTTCCGTAATCACCAACCATATCAATGAATTCGATCGCGTTTGGCATGGAATTCCATTTGGATACTGATACACACTTCTCGCCCTTGATGGCCGCCAAGGCCACCTTCGCCTTGAAGCCGGTGCTGTGCGTCCGGCGCATTCGCTTCGTCATGTGAGACCCTGATCCGCGACAACATCGCCGCTGTCAGGCAGGAAAGCCACCGATCGGGCTGACCGAAATTCCTGAGCCACCTTTGTGTTCTGTTCCCCACACCGACGTGAAACATTGCGTCTTTCGAGGATCATCTTGGCGCCCGCCCCGCTCTTGATGCCAAGCGCCAGCCGTGTCCTGATGCCTACCCGAATATCGAGGAGAAACTTCCGTGTTCAGTCGCCGTTATGTGTTGGGTGGTGCCGCCGTGCTGGCCGGGGGGCAACCGGTGCTCGCGCAGGGCCAGGTGCTCAAAATCGGATCCACGCCGACGGGCATTCCCTTCACCTTCCTCGACACGCGGACCAACACGATCACCGGCTTCATGGTGGAACTCATCACCGAGATCGGCCGCCGTCAGGGCTTTGGCGTCGAGGTCCAGGCCACGCCCTTCGCGGCACTGATCCCCTCGCTCACCTCGTCGCGCATCGACCTGATCGCGGCCGCCATGCTGGCGACGCCGGCGCGGCGCGAGCAGATCGATTTCTCCGACCCCGTCTATGCCTATGGCGAGGGTGTCGCGGTGCGGGAGGGCGAGCAGCGCCCCTGGCGCACGCTGGCAGACATGCGCGGCGTGACGGCCGGCGCGCAGATCGGAACCGTCTATGTCGAGCCGCTTCGGGCCGCCGGCCTCGAGGTGCGGACCTACGACAGCGTGGCGGACATCATGCGCGACGTCTCGCTGGGCCGGATCGCGGCAGGCTTCGGCGACGCGCCGATCGTCTCCTACCAGATCGCCCAGGGGACCTTTCGCGGCGTGCGGTTGCTGCCAGAGTATCGCCCCTCGCTGGTCGGCAGCATCGCGATCGGCGCGCGCAAGGGTGATCCGAACATGGCCCGGGTGAATGCGGGCCTCGCGAGCATAAAGGCCGACGGCGCCTTCGCGGCGTTGATCACCAAGTGGAACCTGCCACCGTCGGCCGGGTGAGCATCCTTCTTTGACGTGGGAGAGCTTCCTGCGGGACGGGCGGGAGTTCCTGCCCATCCTGCTACAAGGCGTCTGGGTGACCATCGCGGTGACGATCTGCGCGCTGCTGCTCTCGACGGCGCTTGGCATCGTTTGGGCGCTGATGCGCACCTCCGGGAAACGCTGGTTGGAGTGGCCGGCGATGATCTTCACCAACACGATCCGCGGCATCCCGATCCTGGTGCAGTTGTTCTACATCTACTTCGTTCTGCCCGAATTCGGCGTGGATCTGACAGCCTTTCAGGCGGGCGTCATCGGTCTCGGCGTCGCCTATTCGGCCTATATGGGCGAAGTGTTCCGCGCCGGTATCCTGGCGGTGGATGCGGGCACCATCGAGGCGGCGGAGAGCCTGGGCATGACGCGGGCGCGCATCCTCTCCCGCGTGGTGCTGCCGCAGGCGGTGCGCATCGTGCTGCCGCCCTATGGCAACAACTTGATCATGCTGCTGAAGGACTCTTCGCAAGCCAGCGTGATCACGGTGGCGGAACTCTCCACCCAGGCGCGGCTCATCGCCTCCTCCACCTTCAAGAATCAGGAGGTCTGGACGATGGCGGCGCTGCTGTATCTCTGCCTCTCGATCCCGCTGATCATCCTGGTGGCGCGGCTGGAAAAAAGGTTCGGGCGGCGATGATCGAGATCGAGCGCCTGGAGAAATCCTTCGGCACGAACCGCGTGCTGGACGGCATCTCGCTGCAAGTCCGGCAGGGCCAGGTGGTCTGCATCATCGGGCCGTCGGGCTCCGGCAAGTCCACGCTGCTGCGCTGCGTGAACGGCCTCGAATCCTATGAGGGGGGCGAGGTGCGCGTGCTCGGCCAGCGGGTGGACCGCGCGCGGCCCGAAATCCGTGCGACGCGCCAGCAGGTGACCATGGTGTTCCAGCGCTTCAACCTGTTTCCGCATCGTACCGCGCTGGAGAACGTGACCGAAGGCCCGATCCATGCCGCCGGTGAAAGCCGCGCCTCGGCCGAAAAGCACGCGCATCAACTGCTCGCGCGCGTCGGCCTCACGGGGAAGGAAAGCGCCTATCCCTCGCAGCTTTCGGGCGGGCAGCAGCAGCGCGTGGCCATCGCCCGCGCGCTCGCCATGCGGCCCAAGGCGGTGCTGTTCGACGAACCCACCAGCGCGCTCGATCCCGAACTGGTGGGCGAGGTGCTGACCGTCATGCGCGACCTGGCGCGCGAGGGCATGACCATGGCCGTCGTGACGCATGAGATGGGCTTCGCCCGCGAAGTGGCGGACCATGTGGTTTTCATGGACAAGGGCCGCGTGGTCGAGGAAGGCCGGCCCGCCGAATTGCTCTCCGCCCCGCGTGAGCCGCGCACGCAGGATTTCCTTCGCCGCGTTCTTCACCCCCTGGAATAAGCCATGCTGCCGCCCAGCCTCTACGCCGTCACCGCCGCACCCGCCCCGCCAGCCCGGCCGCTCGAGGGCTCGACCCGCGCCGATGTCTGCATCATCGGTGGCGGTTTCACCGGACTCTCGGCCGCGCTGCACCTCGCCGAGGCTGGCAGCGACGTGGCATTGCTGGAGGCGCATGAGCCGGGCTGGGGTGCCTCCGGCCGCAACGGCGGACAAGTTAATCCGGGCCTGAAGCCCGACCCCGACGAGATCGAGCGCGATTTCGGCCCCGATCTGGGCGGGCGCATGCTGGCTCTGTCCTACGGCGCGCCCGACGCCGTCTTCAACCTCATCCGCCGACACCAGATCCAGTGCGAGGCACGGCAGGAAGGCACGATACGCGCCGCAATCGGCGAGGCCAGCGCGGCCGCGGTGGCGCGCAGCGCCGAGCAGGGTGCCAGGCGCGGCTGGCCCGTCACCTACGCCGATGCACGCGAGGCGGCGGGGTTGACCGGCACCGGGCGCTATTCCGGCGCCATGGTCGATGCGCGGGGCGGTGATCTGCACCCCCTGTCCTATGCTCGCGGCCTGGCGGCGGCGGCGCAGCGCCAGGGGGCACGCATCCATGGGCAAAGCCCCGTCACCCGGCTGGTCCGCAGCGGCGCCGGCTGGCGGGTGGAAACGGCGCGCGGCCATATCGACGCACAATCCGTCGTGCTCGCCACCAATGGCTACACCGATGATCTCTGGCCCGGGCTGCGGCAAAGCGTGGTGCCGGTGTTCAGTTCGATCGCCGCCACAGCGCCGCTGCCCGAGGCCGTGGCGCGGGGCATCATGCCCCGCCGCGCCGCGCTGTATGAGGCGGGGCGGATCACCGTCTATTACCGCATGGATGCCGCGAACCGGCTGTTGATGGGCGGCCGAGGCCCGCAGGCGCCGATTACCGACACGGCGCCGGTGCGCTACCTGATGGATTATGCCGAAAAACTGTGGCCCGGGCTGGCGGGCGCTGAGTGGACGCATGGCTGGAACGGCCAATTGGCGATGACGCCCGACCATCTGCCGCATCTGCACGAACCCGCGCCCGGGCTGATCGCAGCGCTGGGCTATAATGGCCGTGGCGTGGCGATGGCGACCGCCATGGGCGCGCAGATCGCCCGCCGCCTGAACGGCACGCCGGCCGAAGCGCTGGACATGCCTGTCACCTCCATTCGCCCCATCCCCTTCCATGGCTTGTGGCGGCTAGGCGTGCTGGCGCGGGTCTGGCAGGGGCGGGTGCTGGACAAATTGCGTCTGTAGCGGCCTTGCCGGCAGCCCAGACGCTGCGCACACTCTGCTCTCATCGCCAGGGGTCGCTCATGCCGCTTCGCCGTTCCATCTTGCTTACCCTGCCTTTCCTGGCGCGCGGCGGCCGGGCGCAGGAGCTTCCGGCGCGCCCCATCCGCATCGTCGTGCCCTTCACCACCGGCGGCACCACCGACATCCTGGCGCGTATCCTGGCGGATCAGGGGCAGGGGGAATTCGGCCAGCCTGTCATCGTGGAATCCCGCCCCGGTGCCGGGGGTGTCACGGGCACGGCGCAGGTCGCGGCCTCGGCGCCCGATGGCACTTCTCTGGTGATTGGCACGCCGGGCCCCATCGCCACGCTGCCGGCGCTACTGCCCTCGATGCCTTTCGACCCGATGCGCGACCTGACACCCGTCATGCTCATCGCCAATGTGCCGAATATCGCGGTGGTCAATCCGGGCTTGGGTATCACCACCGTCATCGGCCTGATCGCGGCAGCGCGGGCGAGGCCGGGCAGCATTCATTTCGGCTCCGCCGGCATTGGCGCCAGCACGCATCTGGCGGGTGAGTTGTTCAAGCTGATGGCGGGCGTGGACATGGTGCATGTCCCCTATCGCGGCAGCGTGCCCGCGCTCACCGACGTGCAGGGCGGCCAGATCCAGTTGATGTTCGAAAACCTGCCCGGCGCCATCGAACTGGTGCGGGCGGGGCGGCTGACGGCCCTGGGCGTCACCTCGCCGGCGCGCGCCCTGGCAGCGCCCGATATTCCGACGATTTCCGAGGCGGGGCTGCCCGGCTACTCGGTGGTGTCGTGGTTTTCGCTCTATGCGCCCGGCGGCACGCCGCCTGCGGTCATTCAGCGGCTGAACACGGGCTTCCGCCGCATCATGGCGCAGCCCGCCGTGCGCCAACGCATTCTCGACATCGGCGCCGAACCGGCGGATGGCACGCCCGAGGCGCTGGGTGCGCTGGCGCGGGAGGAGACACAGCGCTGGGGCCGGGTGATCCGCGAAGCCCGGATCACGGCGCAGTAGCATGCTCGCGGTCGGCATTGAGATCGGCGGAACCTTCACCGACCTGGTGGCCATAGGCCCCGCGGGTGTGACCATCGCCAAGGTGCCAAGCACGCCGGCGCGGCCCGATGAGGCCGCTTTTCACGCCCTGGCCGCCGCCGGCATCGCGCCCCGGGACATCACCGAATTCGTCCATGGCTCCACCGTTGCCACGAACGCGGTGCTGGAGCGGCGCGGCGCGCGACTGGCACTTCTGGCCACCGAGGGCTTCCGGGATGTCCTGCTGCTCGGGCGGCAGGACAAGCTGAAGCTGTTCGACCTGCGCTACCGCAAGCCCCGGCCGCTGGTGGCGCGCGAGGATGCGATGGAGGTGGCCGAGCGCATCCTGGCCGATGGCAGCGTGGCGACGGCGCTTGATGTCGAGGCGCTGGCGCCGCGCATCGAGGCGTTCCTCGCGCGCGGCGGTTATGGCGCGGTGGCGATCTGCCTGCTCAACGCCTATGCCAACCCGGCGCATGAGCAGGCGCTGGCGGCGCTGATCGCGCGGCTGTCGCCCGGCCTGCCCGTTACCTGTTCCCACGCCGTCACCCAGGAATTCCGGGAATACGAGCGCGCTAGCACCACGGCGCTTTCGGCCTATGTGCAGCCGGTGCTCGACGCCTATCTTGGGCGCATGGAGAGCCGGCTGGTGGCGGATGGCTTTGCCGGCGATTTCTCCGTCATGCAGTCCAATGGCGGGCGCGTGCCGGCGCGGGCCATGCGGGCCAATGCGGTGACGGCGCTGCTCTCCGGCCCCGCCGCCGGGGTGATGGGCGCGGTGCGCCAGGCCGGGCTTTCGGGGGTGCGCGATGTCATCACCCTCGATATCGGCGGCACCTCGGCCGATGTGGCGCTGATCGCCGATGGCCGGCCAGATATGGCGCGGGACTCTCTGGTTGATGGGCTGGTGGTACAGATGCCCATGCTGGACATCACCACCGTTGGCGCCGGCGGCGGTTCCATCGCCTGGGTGGATGACGGCGGCATGCTGCGGGTGGGCCCGCGCAGCGCGGGCGCCGATCCGGGGCCGGCCTGCTACGGCCGCGGCGGCACCCAGCCCACCTTGAGCGATGCACAGGTGATCTGCGGCCGCATCCGCGCCGGAAAAACCCTGGCTGGCGGGCTGGTGATGGACGAGGCCGCCGCTTGCGCCGCCTTCGCCCCGCTGGCGGCTAGGCTGGGCCTGTCCATCGAGGCGGCGGCGAAGAGCGTGGTGCGCATCGTCGTCGCCAATGTCGTGGCCGCGGTGCGGCTCGTCTCCACTGAGCGTGGCCGCGATCCGCGCGCCCATGTCCTCGTGCCCTATGGCGGCGCCGGCCCGTTGCACGCCGCCGCCGTCGCGGAGGAGCTGGGCATCGCGCGCGTGCTGGTGCCGCCCGGTGCCGGCGTGCTCTCCGCCTATGGCCTGTTGGCCGCTGACAATACGCTGCTCGCGGCCCGCACGCGCAGGCGCGTCATCGGCCCAGGTGTGGCGGAGGAGGTGCGGCGCGAAGTCGCCGCGATGCGCGATGAACTGGCGGCGCGGCTCGATGCCTATGGCGTTGTGGGCGAGCGCCGGCTGGAGGTTTCGCTCGACATGCGCCTCGTCGGCCAGGCCTTCGAGATTGGCGTGACGCTGGAGGGTGATCCGGACGAAGCCGGGCTTCTGGCGGCCTTCTCGGCCGCGCATGAACGGATCTATCGCGCGCCGGTCGATACGCGCGCCCGCGCCGTGGAGATCGTCTCCTACCGCGTTGGCCTGCATGTCGCCCGCGCCGGCCTGCCGGGCTTGGCCGGCGCCAGGCGGCTCGAAGCACCGCGCCCTGGCCCCTTCCTGATCGAGGACAGCACCGCCAGCATCTGGGTTCCCCCTGGCTGGACGGCCGAGGAAGACGAGGCCGGCAATCTCCTGCTCACGAGGGATTCATGATCAGCCCCGCCGACCAAGCCGTGATCGGCCAGGCCCTGATGTCCGCCGCTCGGGAGATGGGCGCCAAGCTCTACCGCTCGGCATTCTCGCCCATCGTGCGCGACGGAAAGGACGCATCGACCGGCATCATGGACGCCACCGGGCGCGCGGTGGCGCAAAGCGATGAACTGATCCCGGTCCTGGTCGGCTCGCTTTCGATAACGCTGCGCGCCTGCATGGCGTCGGTGCCGCCGGAGCGGCTGAGGCAGGGCGATTTCTACATCACTAACCACCCCTATCGGGGTGCGCACCACCTCTCCGATATCCTGATCTTCATGCCGGTTTTCGTTGAGGGGCGGATCATCGCCTATGCGGCGGCGGTGGCGCATCACCTCGATGTCGGCGGCGGCGCGCCGGGGCTGAACGCCTCCTCGACCGATCTCTACGGCGAGGGGCTGATCCTGCCGCCGATGCGTTGCAATTACGAGACGGATTGGCGTGAGGGCAATCTCAGGCTCTGGATCGGCGCCAATATCCGGGTGCCAGAGCAGACGCTGGGCGATATCGACAGCCAGTTCGCCGCCTGCTTCACCGGGGCCGCGCGGGTTCAGGAACTCTGCGCTCGCTATGGCGCCGCCACCGTCGAGGCCGCCATGGCCGGACAGATCGCCTATGTCGAACGCTGCCTGCGCGCCGCCATCGGGGCCATGCCCGATGGCGAATACGTGGGCGAGGATTACGTCGATGATGATGGGCTGGGCTCCGGCCCGCTGCTGGTGCGCGCTCGCGTCACCATCACGGGCGATGCGCTGAGCGTGGATTTTTCCGGCACCGCGCCCCAGGTGCGCAGCCACATGAATGCGCCCTACGCCTCGGTGGTCTCGGGCACCCTGGCAGCCCTAAAGTCTTTCCTCACTGGCGATGACGTGCCCTTCAATGAGGGCGCCTCGCAAGCCGTGACCATCACTGTGCCGGAGGGCACGCTGCTCAATCCGCGCTTCCCCGCTCCGGTGCGGGCGCGGATGGAGGCCACCTATCGCGCCTATGACGCGGTGCTGAAGGCACTCGGCCAGGCCATTCCCGAACGCGCGGTGGCCACCGGCTTCGACAGCACGACCTCCTTCTGCCTGAGCCATCTGCGCGATGGCCGCTACCGTGTCTTCATCGAGTTGCGCGATGGCGGCTTCGGTGGCTTTGCCGAGGGCGATGGCTGCGATGCCGTGGCCGGCCCGCTGTCCAACTGCACCAATGTGCCGGTCGAGGCGGTGGATGCGGATTACGATTTCTTCCGCATCGAGGCCTATCGCCTGCTGCCCGGAAGCGGCGGCGCGGGGCGGCATCGCGGCGGCAATGGCTCGCTCCGGCGTTACCGAATTCTGGCCGATGGCGTACGGCTGTCTATCTATTGCGACCGCTTCCGCGTCGCGGCCGAGGGGTTCTCCGGCGGCGAGCCCGGCGCGCTGGCCGGCTGCCACATCCTGCGCGGCAATGCGGTCATCGCCGTGCGATCGAAGGATGACCAGGTGTTGCGCGCCGGCGATGTGCTGGAGATGTGGACGGGCGGTGGCGGCGGTCACGGACGCCCAAGCGAACGCAGCGCCGCGGCGCGGGCGGGCGATGCGGCACTGGCTCAGCCATCCGCCTGAAGGCCAAGCTGGTCGGTGATCGCCTGCCAGCGGCGCATGGAATCGGCGATGAAGGCACGGAAATCCTCGGGACCGAGATAGCCCGGGAAGGTGTCCATCGCCGTCAGCCTTCGCTGCACCTCGGCATCCTGTGCGACTTGCGCGAAGGTGTCAGTTAGGCGCAGCAGAATCGGCGCCGGTAGGTCGCGCGGCGCCAGCAGGCCGGAGAAACCGACAAAGGCGAAGCGATCGGAAAAGCCTGCCTCCCGCATCGTCCGCACCTGCGGCAGCGAAGGCAGACGCGCAGTACCAGTGCTGGCCAACGCGCGAAGCCGGCCGGCCCGCATCAACTCACCCACTGCGCCGGTGGAATGCCACCCGCCATGTATGTTGCCCGCCAGCAGGTCCTGCACCCCGGGCGCCTCGCCGCGATAGGCGATATGCGCCATCCTGAGCCCGGCTTCCTGCGCCAGCATCAGCCCGAAGGCATGGCCGGTCGAGCCATTGGCCCAGGAGCCGAACGCCAGATCCCGGCCCCGGCCCCAGGCGGTGAACTGCTCCATCGTCGTGACCTCGGCCGGCACGGCCGGCCCGACGACCCAGACGTTGGCATTGCTGCCAAGGCGGCCGATCGGCTGGAAATCGGCCACCGGATCGTAAGGGAAGCGCCGCATCACCACCGGCGACTGCACCAGGGAAGTGATGGTGAAGAGCAGTGTGTGCCCATCGGGCACGGCGCGCGCCACGGCCTCCGCGCCCAACATCCCGCCGGCGCCGGCGCGGTTGTCGATTACCAGAGGCTGGCCGAGCGCGCCCTGCATGCCGTCCGTTACCAGCCGCGCCCAGATATCGGTCGCACCGCCCGGCGGGAAGGGCACGATCACTCGTATCGGGCGGTTGGGCGCCCAGGCTTGCGCCTGCGCATGCACTGCGCCGACCGGTGCTGCAAGGATGCCGGCAAGGGCGCTACGGCGGCGCAGACTTGCGCCGGAAGGGGGCGACATCATGGTTGGCTCCTCTATGGCCAGGGGGGCGTAGGGAAGGGCGTTGGGTCTGTCCGTCGTCGAATGCTTTGAGACAGCGTAGTTTGCTGACTAACGGAGGATCTGGCCCATCGGGTTCGGAGGTTATGCGGGCCCTCGAACCCTTGGTTACAACGCAATCCCCCGAGACACCAATAAACAGTTCGGCGTCGAAGCCGGCCCCACGGAAGTAAAATCGTTGCTCCTTGGACGGAGCAGCCTTGAGTGCGCTGATGACATTCGCCGCCACCTCCGTTGTGGCACCTTTCACTAGCCGGAATAGATCCCACCCCAATGCCCCAACCAGGGTTATTGTCTGATCAACGAATTCATCCATTGCCGCGCGGTCCGGGAGCGGCAGTTTCCCGGCGTCATCAGATGGCCGTTTGGAATTGGGCAGCTTCCAACGGGGATTTCCACCCACAGCACGTATCAAGCAAGACTCGATGTAACGGGCGTGATTTTTGGTGAGATTCTCGTCTTTGCTCACAAGAACAACTGTATCTGTCCAATATATCTTTGAGTTCTTACCCTTATCATTCGAGCTGTGAGTTGCAAGCCGCGATCCGACACCCTCCGACTCGCCAACATATCCAAGCAACCGGTCCGGCTCCGTCTCGTCCGCCCCAATCAGAATATAGACACCGGGCCGCTCAATTTCAGGGAAAGTATCGCGGACGCGGCGTAATTGATTTCGACGAAACGCGATGGCCTGAATGGTGGACATGGCAATCTGGGCAACCTTGATGCCATTGGGGTCCCCATCCAGCAGAAAGATATTGATCGACCGAGGCTTCATGAGGAGAGCCTATCACCGCCTCAGGAACGGAAGGAATAGCAGCTAAATTTTGCCTATGCAGAGACCCTGCTGGCGCCGGACATCGTCGAGTCGATCCTGGACGGGCAGCAGTTCAGCCATTTCTCCCGGGCGAATAAAAGCCCGCCAGCATATGCTGACACGGACCACTCGCTGAAAATCGCCTCCCCTCGGTGGTATTTCCGACCTTGCCCAACACCATTTTAACCACGACGATGACCCACTACAAAATGCGCGACCTCGGCCAGCAGAAGCTGAATCTGGGTGCAGATGGTGATGCGCCGGCGTTGCAACCGGTGACCCAGGTGGGCGCCGGTCAGGTGCAGGACAAGCATAAGCTCCGGCTGGAGCAGATCATCGCCGCCATCAACGATTTGTTCGATGGCGAGGTGACCGAGGGCGACGCGGTGGCCTACGTGGACAGCGTGCTGAAGGCGAAACTGATGGAATCGCCTCTGCTGCGCAGCCAGGCGGCGGCGAATACCAAGGAGCAGTTCAGCAACTCGCCAAGCCTAAACGAAGAACTGCTGAACGCGATCATGGACGCCATGGCGGCGCATCAGAGTATGAGCCGCCAGGCGCTCAATTCGGACAGCATTCGCGCCCGGATCTTGGCAACGCTGCTGGGGCCGGGCGGTTTGTGGGAGGCGCTTCGAAGTCAGAACGATTCGGGGCAGGCGAGCACAGGCACACACGGAGCGTAACCTTGGCACTCACGCCGTACCAAAGTGTTCGCTCTCGAAGTACGGATTTCGGGCAAGTGGGGTTCGAACCAAGCCAAGTGCCGACCGCGCTAAAACCGGCCTTTTACCTAGGTTTCTGAGTTCCGTACTAAAACGGCCAAGTCAGGAGGTCCGGAGAGAATTCGCGGCCGGAGAGCGATTTTCGGGCTTCTCCCGGCCGGGCCAGTCAACAGGTCTGCCCCGAAAACCGCAGGAAACCGGCCGCTCAGCGCGGTGGTAGTCGAGGTGGAGAGCGCGGCTTGCATGTGAACTGGCGGAGGAGGCGCTACCGGATACGAACGGTCTCTGCTCAGAGGCCGACGGTTGCCCTCGCCAAAGGTATCTCGCAGGTGGGCTGGCTTAGGATCGACCAACAACTGGATCACGGGCTGCCATGCACCACCGTAAACCTCTCAGGGCATCGGTGGTGTTCGTTACGAATGTTGAATCCGCCCCCCCAAATCACGCAAATCCGACAAAGCCTTTCTCAGCTATCCGACCGAATGTCGTTGGCGCGGATCACCTGGCCCCATTTTTCGATCTCTGCCCTCAGGAATTGCCCGCATTCATCAGACGTACTGGCCACGATATCGCAGCCCTGCGCCTCAATACGGGTCTTCACCGCAGGTTCGTTGAGTACTTGAATCAGCGCCTCGTTCATTTGTCTTACCAGCGGCGCAGGTGTGCCGCTGCGCGCCAACATCGCCCACCAGGTTGGCGCTTCAAAATTGGCAAATGATTGCTCAGCAAAGCTGCGCGTCCCAGGCACATGGCGGCTTTCGCCGCTCGTCGTGACCCCCAGCGGCCTCAAAAGCCCGGCACGGATATGCTGGCTGACAATCACCACATTGGTCATGAACAGCGGCACGAAGCCGCCAAGTGCGTCCTGCACCGCAGGTCCACCGCCGCGATAGGGCACATGCACCAGTCTAAAACCGCCCTGTTGTTGCAGCAGCGTGGTCGCGACATGCGCCAGGCCGCCTACCCCCGAGGTCGCGAAGTTTATCGTATCCGGCGCGCGCTTCGCCGCATCGATCACATCCTGGAAATTTTGATAGGGGGTGCTGTGATGCGCCACCATTGCCAATGGCCCGGAGGCGACCTGGCAGACAGGATCAAATGCCTCCATTGTGCGGAATGGCAACTGCATCAATGTCTCATTCGTGGCCTGCGTGTCATAAACGAAGATCCAGACACTGCCATCATTGGGTGCGCGACTTGCCTCTGCTGCACCTGTCGCACCAGACGCGCCGCCGCGATTGTCGATGACGATGGCCCGCCCCAATACCTCGGCCAGGCGGGGCTGGAACAGCCGGGCGATACTATCCGTCGAGCCTCCGGGCGCCCAGGGAACGATCAATCTGATCGGCCGTGTCGGAAACCCAGTGCCTAGCCCCTGGGCACTCAAAACCGCCGGCCGTGCCAATCCTGCCGCGGTAAGACTCATCAAAACACGTCGGCGCATGGCGCTTCCCCTGTGTTAAAAGAATATTATAATTCTCTTGACATTGCGCGTTCCTGGCCGCGAACTGCAAGCCCGGAATCCGCCTAGCCCGGATTATTCACCAAGTTTAGCGGACATGGCGCGGCGCCTTAATCGGCAATAAGGTTCGGTTGGGAGACCTCAACCCTATCGATTTCGGACGCCATGCCCGCCGGAGTTGAATCTGCCCCCGCACTGCCCGGACTGCCACCGGCCTGCGGCAAGCGTCATTATCGCTCGCTTCGACGGCGGCAAGCTCTCGTCAGACGGCTGCGTCGTGGCGCTGCGCGAGATGGAAGCACGCTCCACCATCGCCAAGCGTATCGCCGCCTGTGTCGCGAGACGCGCGCACGAGCAACCCCTCAGCCAGCCGCGTCAAATAATCAGGCCAGTACCGTGCAGGCCGCGAGCGTACTGCCCCCAGAGCTGCCATCGGGCGGCACGCCTGTATGGCAAGGTTCCAGCGATCAGGAATGACGGCGCGCCCCTGCGCCGCCCCCAGCAGCGCACCGCAGATCGCCCCATTGGTGTCGGTATCCCCGCCGGCGCCGACCGTCTGGATCAGTGCTTCCTCGATGGACGTTCCAATGGCCAGGTGCCGAAATGCATTCTGGAATGCAAGCAAGACCCAGCCCTGCTGCTGCGTGAAGTCAGCCGGCCCCTCGCCAGCCCGTGCGCTCGCAAGGACCTCGCGCAAGGGTGCGGCCTCCACCTCTGGCATCGCGGCTTCCGCCGCGGCGAGCATCGCTTCCCGGTCGCCGCCGGCGATACCGGTGGCGATCGCTGCCACAAAGGCGGCCGATGCCGCCTGGCAGATCGGATGCGGGTGCGTCAGCGCAGCGTCCTGCCGAGCAGCCGCCACCGCCTCAGTAGCGTCTCGGGCCCAAATGCCGATGGGCGCGCAGCGCATCAGGGCGCCATTCGCTTGGCTCTCTCGGTTCGCCGCCTTCTGGGCTGCGCCAGCCTTGTCCTGTGTTGCTGCTGCGGCTGCGGATAGCGCCTTCCGGGTGGTGCCGCCGATGTCGAATGGTCGCGAGGCGTACCAGCCGGCATAAGCAGCGGCCACCGCCTCGGAGGACCAAGACGCCTGGCGCACCAATGTGCGCGCCAGGTCGAGCGCCAACTCGCTATCATCGGTCGCTTGCCCGGCAATAGTGTTCCATGTGCCGCCATCCGCGAGATCACGCACGCCGTTCGGATATTGGCGCGCGATATCCTGCGGCGATCGGAATTCGACCAGCGAACCAAGGGAATCCCCTGCCACCTGCCCAAGCAAACACCCAATCGCCCGATCGAGGGCGACGCCTTCCGGCATGCGGGGCCATTTCAGCAAAACCCGTTGTGGCTGCCATTGGCCGGTGCTGACCGTGCTCCAATCCCGCGCCGCGAGAGTGCGCGCTGGGACAGGGCCACCGCCAAAACAGCGCCGTGTGCTGCTGCACCCCTCCGCCGTGTAGGTCACCTCCCGCGCCGCCTCATCGAGCAGCACGCCACCGGCGCCGCGCAGCAGCGCATGACCCGCCGCATAATCCCAGCCGCAGGGGCTGTTGAGCGAGACCGCCGCCACGCCATCGCCGGCAGCGACGCGGGCCAGCCGATAGGCGATCGATGGCAGCGCCACAAAACGTGCCGGGGCCACGGCCTGCCCATAGCCAGGCGGCCATTCAGCCGCAGTATGGCTCAGAAAAACGATCGCTCCCGCCGAGAGCTCGCAACTGGCGAGGCCCGGCGTGACCCGCGCTCCGTTGCGCAGCAGATGATCAAGCCCCTCCGCCCAGGCGATGGTATCCGCCCCGCGATCGGGCGAGAGCGGAGAATGCACGACACCCAGCACCGGCACGCCGTTGTGCAAAAGCGCGATGGACACCGCCGAACCGCGATGCCCATCGAGGAAGGCGCTGGTGCCATCATGCGGGTCGACCAGCCAACAAAAGCCGCCGCCCGGCCCGGCCTGCTCGCCGGTTTCCTCGCCCAGCCATCGCGCGGGCAGCAGCGCAAGCAACTGCTCGCGCAGCATCACCTCGATCTCGGCATCCACCTCCGCATGGCGACCGCCGCCACGCGGGCCGCCACGCCGCGCGAACTCTGCAGCAAGCATTCGTCCGGCCGTCTCCGCCGCTGCGATGGCGGGTGAGAGCAGGCCAGGAAGGTCAGTGAGCGTGATCATCATCGGTAAGCCTGCGCGAGAGAGGGCGGAGATGGGATTTCATGGCGACTTGGGCGGTCACCGAAACCTATCGGAAAGAGATGCGCGCGGCGCGGAGCGCAGGTCCCGCTCGGACCGCGACAGCTTGTGGGAGGCCGCATAAACCTCCTTACGGGTCCTCTCATCCCATTCTTCGCCGACCCGGCGCTGCACCAGGATCAGTTCAGCCAGCAGGATGTCAGCACCCGGGATACCCCGCGCATAGGGCTCCATCCAACGCAACTCGCGCTCGAGGAAATGCCTGGCCGCCCGGCCATCGCCATCCCGGTTCATCCTCACGGCGCGGCGCAGCGCCTCGGCCTGCCATGCCTGCATGACAGAGAGGCTGCGAACAGCGTCACGCGCCTGGCTGCTATTCTCGGCCCCGCGCACCAGGACCAACTCCGCCTCAACCGGGCCGACCTCGATCGCATCTCCCCCATCCGGGGCGGCGCCACCGGCCGAAATGCCGAGCAGGATCGTGGTGCCCGGCGTGCCCGAGGGACAATGCAGGCGAAACACCACCCGCTTGGTCTGCTCCGGCATCAGGCTGCCGACCATCACTTCGATCACGCCCGGCAGAGCAGTATTCGCCCAGGGGCCAACCACCTCGGCCCGCAAATTGGCCGGGACCGTGACGCGCAGCGTCACACGCTCGACCAGGGCCGCGCGTCCCGCCTGCAACTCGCCCAGCACCACCTCGCCGATCTCGGGGGCGTTCTCAGCATCGTGAAGGTTGCCGCCACCCGCCTCGGCAATGGCGCCCAGCAGCTCCTCGTCGTAGCCATTGCCAATGCCGAGCGCGGAGGTGACGACGCCGCGCTCGAGCAGTGCGCCGGCATGGCGAGCAATTTCCCCCTGGTCAGTCACGCCCTCATTGGTCTGGCCGTCGGATAGCAACAGCACCCGGTGCGAGGCCTGTGGCGACGCGGCCATGGCAACCGCGACCCGCTCGGCGGCCAGTAGCCAGCCATCGAATAGGTTCGTGCCGCCCCGTTCTACCAAGCCGGCGATGGCGGTGAGGGCCGCGGCACGGCCGGCACCGTCCATTGCGCGGGCGTCGAGGAGGAGTTCGGCCCTGCTGTCAAAGGCGATGATGCTGAGGCGGTCGCGCTCGGTCAGGGCCTCTGCCACCGCGCGGGCTGCGCGTCGCGCCGCGTCGATCTTGTCGCCGGCCATGCTGCCGGAGACATCTATGGCGAGCGCCAGATTCAGCGCAGGCGCCTCGGTGCGGGGCGTCGTCGCCCCTTCTGCGGCGAGTTCCGCCACGAGGTAGCGGACCGAGCCGCCCTCCTCCCAGGCACGGGTCCGGTCAAGGCCGGCGGTGAGGGTCAGTGTGTTGTTGGTCATCGGTCTCTTCCCAGCAGGATGTCACGGATCAGGTCGGCACAGCGCTCCAGCCGAACCCGCTGCTCGGCATCGAGCGGGGCGCGGACGGAGAATTCGACGTCGGGGGTAATGGGGATGCGCAGCCACTCCTCGGCACGGGCCTTGCGGGCTGGAGGGGCCCTGCCCTGGCCCAGGCGGTGCTCCAGGGCGTCGAAGCCTTGCAGGGGCTGCGGGGTCAGCGGCTCGTCCATGAGCAACGCCGACCGCGAGGGGGCCTTGGGTCCCGCCCTCAAGGCGTCAATATAATCGAGAGCGCTGGAAGCGGACGGCTGCGGCCGGGCCATCGGAGCCAGCCCCTGCGCACGGCTGGCATATCCGCGGATTTGCTCCTGACTGGCGACCAGGAGTTCCTTGCGAATTTCGGCCAAAGGCATGCCCAGCGCATCCCGCATGGTGCGGATGGCCAGGACCCTTTCGAGCGTATCGGCGGGGTAGCGGGCTGCCGGGCCGCGGTTGAGCGGCGCGGGTAGGAGGCCCTGCGCGACCCAAGAGCGGATTGTGCGCGCCTCGATGCCCGAGGCGGCGGCCAGGTCGGAGAGGGAGGGCTCGGTGGTGATCATGGGGAGATTAGACATCAAGCAATTCGACATGTCAATTAACTTGACGTGTCGTGATGTATTTTTCTGCGGGGGAGGGGGCGCCACGATGCGCCGCCACTCGACTGGACCGGGGCGGCATGAGCGATGCACCATACAATCGATTGCGTAATCACGCGGACGCGGTGCAACCCGCCGACTGGGAGATCATATTGGCCAGACCAAAAGGCGATCCGCAGGCCCGGCTAGGGGGCCAGCCCATGAGAGGCTTTTTGCTTGGTGCCCTTCCGGCAATGGCCCTCGCCGGCGTCGCGGACGCACAAACTTCGGTCGTCGGCGTGGCCAGTGTTATCGATGGCGACACAATCGAAATCCACGGTCAGCGCATTCGCCTGTTCGGCGTCGATGCCCCCGAGAGCAGGCAGATCTGCGTCGACGCAGCGGGGAGAGACTGGCACTGCGGCCAGCGCGCAGCCTTGGAACTCAGTGATATGATCGGGCGTGCGACGGTCCTTTGTGAGCAGCGAGACTGGGACCGCTACCGGCGCATGGTGGCCGTTTGCCGTAGAGGCGGCCAGGATATCGGTCGTTGGATGGCAGTGAATGGCTGGGCCGTGGCCTATCGGCGCTACACTATCGACTACGTGCGTGACGAGGAGGTCGCGCATCAGGCGAAGCGCGGCATTTGGGCCAGCCGCTTCGAGATGCCGTGGGACTGGCGAGCAGATCACCGAGGGCGATAGCGCGATGACTGGGACCGATCACCTTCATCAGCATCGCACATCCAGCTTATGCGGCCCGAGACCCAGACTGAATTCTTAATTTGGAACAGGCAAGAAAAAGGAGTCGCTGTGTCCAAAGCGCTCGATACCGCAATATATTACTTGCCGGGCCGCGGCGGGCAAATTTCTACTGGTCTGGGCCAGGGACTCATCGACAGAGGTTTCAATGTCGCCGGCCGGGAAACTCGTGGCGAATTTATCAATCGCTCTTTCAAGGCGCAGGTCGATCAAATTGCAACGGACTTAGAAAGCCATTTTTGGAGAAGCTGTGCTTGCGTGGTGGCCAATTCGTATGGGGCGTATCTCTTTCTTCATGCGCAAGCCCAGCTTTCTCCCTTCCCCGGTCGAGTTCTGTTACTATCACCCATTGTCGGTGATTTCAGAGACGCAAACACAAACCTTGGCTTCATACCCCCCGGAGCGCGCAAAATCCGCGAACTGGCTATGAAAGGCGAAATGCCCGTGCCTCGCATATGTGAGGTTCATGTCGGCTCGGAGGACTGGCAGAGCAATCCCGAAAACGTGCGGATGCTCGGCAAACTTCTAGGAGTGAGCGTTACGATCGTCCAAGGAAGTGGGCACATGTTGGGCAAGGAATATGTCGGGCCCTTGCTGGACCGGTGGCTACCCCCGGCTCCTGAAAATGCCGATATGACCGGGACCGATCACCTTGAATAGGCGCTGCTCATAGCCGCAAGGAAACAACCATGACCGTCAGCAGGCGCCGAACTGATACCCCAGTGCTGGAGACCTAAGACCATGGCCAAGGATAAGCTTCCGAGCGGCATAGGCCCGAGGACCGCGGTTTTCCTACGGGAGCGATATCCTCGCGACCGCGCCAAGCTGATTGCCGGGCAGTTCCGGGTTTCTGTAAGCACCGCCCAGCGCTGGCTGGACGGAACAGCCCCGACCACCAGCCAACTCGAAGCCATGTTCGCGCTGTGGGGCGCTGATTTCCTGCGTGTCGTCTTCGCGGAAGCCTTCGTCCTGCAGGACAGCAGTGCGACCTTGGATGCCCTCATTCAGGCGCGCATCAAACTGCTGCAGCAACTCGGCAACCCGGCAGACCCCTTGGCCAGGGCACGACAGATGCACGAACTCAACTTTCGGTGGGGTGGGCTGGACTGGGTGCCGCGTCGTGGCGATGACACGGAATTTGCTGCAGCGCGCAGTAGCGGCCGGTATGAGCCCCCGCCTAAGACGCCCCTGCACGAGGAACGCGTCTCGACATTGCTACAGGCGCTGAGCGACACGGTTCCTCGCCAGACCTTAACCCAAAAACTGCTGTGGAAACTGGGCTGGTAGGTCGACCCCTTCAGCCCCAAGCAGGTGGGCAAGCAGTGCGGCCTGTCATGTTCTGACAGGTCAAAATCGTTGCAGGTTTCGGCGCCGTAGGTGAGAATGCGGCCGCAGCCTGGCGATTTATGGGCGCCGACGGAATGACACATCCATGAGACTACCTGAGCATCATCGCCTGGTGGCGGTGCCGTTGTGCTTGGCTCATGGCGCTTGAAGGGCAACTCGGATGTGGGTGGATAATGCGCAGAACACGCTCAGGTTTCGCAATGCATTAGCCCTGCTCCAGGCGGGGGGCTACGATGTGGACCTCCACCAGGATCGGATGCTGCTGCGAACTGCGCGGACCGGCCGTGAATGGTTGTGCGAGACCCTTGAGGATTTTGATACTGCCTGCGCTTTCCATGCTTGGGAGGCGATGGGCCGACCCTCGGTGCCTCGTCGTTCTATGGTCTGGACCGATGCCGTTTCGCATGAACCCAGCATTCAGCGAGCGCTGAACACCTTTTACGAAAACGGCTATGCCGTTCGTATTTCCCGTGGGCGCATCGACTATGTCGACCGCATGGGATGCAACTGGGCATTCTGGAGCAGGGACGAGTTCATCGCGGGGGCCGCTGCGTTGGGCAGCGAACATTCCGCCACTGCCAAGTCTGTGCCTTCTAGCGGGAATGCTGGTCTGGGGTTTGGCGGAGGGCCGGAGCGTCCGCCGGTCAATGAGACACGAGACAGCAAGCTCAAACCTACCGTCCCGATGGCGCCCTCTTTACCCAGTGGCGAGATGGCAGCCCTCGCTAAGATGAGGCAGCGCTTGGTCAGCATGGAGGCGAGAGCCACCGCTGCCGAGCGGCGCGCTGCGGAACTGGTGAATGGGGACGCAGACTATCAGCAACTCAAGGCTGCGCTGTTGACGAAGTATGATCCCGCGCGGGGGCGCGCAGGGGTTGAGGAGAAGAAGCGGCGCAATCGGATGCGCGCATGGCTGTTGCGGCTATGCAATACTATCGAAGGAGCGTCTGGTCGGCGGGGATAATTTTAGGTGATGACTGCCGTTCCACTGAGTGAGCTGTCCGCCGATGCGGACCTGGCCCAATCTGCCGACCTGGAGAACATCATGGCCGTCCCAAAGATTGGGACGTGGGCCGCGTTGGCGCCAACCAACAGGGTATCGGCGGGGGAGAGCCGTCTTGTGCGGCGCTGCGTGCCTCGGTTCGCGATCGACGCCGGGGCGCAGAAGTACAACCTGGGGCTGCACAACTAAGCCCATGGCCAAGGATAAGCTTCCAAGCGGCATCGGGCCGCGCACCGCGGTCTTCCTACGTGAACGATATCCTCGCGACCGCGCCAAGTTGATTGCTGGGCAGTTCCGGGTTTCAGTAAGCACCGCCCAGCGCTGGCTGGATGGGACAGCCCCGACCACCAGTCAACTTGAAGCCATGTTTGCGCTGTGGGGCGCCGACTTCCTGCGTGTCGTCTTTGCGGAAGCCTTCGTCTTGCAGGACAGCAGTGCGACCTTGGATGCCCTCATTCAGGCGCGCATCAAACTGCTGCAGCAACTCGGCAACCCGGCAGACCCCTTGGCCAAGGCACGACAGATGCACGAACTCAACTTCCGGTGGCGAGGGCTGGAATGGGCCCCCAGGCCGGCGCCGAGCGTAGAATATTCGGCGAGATATGTTGGCCCACAGCCTCAGCCTAAGACGCCTCTGCATCAGCAAGGTGTCCGGGAATTACTCACGGCGCTGAGTGAGACGGTTCCCCGCGAGACCTTCACGCAAAAACTGCTTCTGAAGCTGGGCTGGTAGTCCGCCTGCAACAGCCCGCCACAGCCGGTCAAGCATAACGGCCTGTCATTTTCTGACAGGTGAAAACCAATGCAAATTCCTTCGCCATGGGCGAATTTCTGGACGCCGCCCTGCAATTTGCGGGCGCCGACGGAGTGACGTTTCCATGAGATTTACCGAGCATCAGCACCTAGCGGCGCTGTTTTTGTGCGTGGTTCTTGGCGCTTGCGCGGGGCGGACCCCGGCGCCGGTGGCTGTGGTGCAGGACCGCGACCAGAACGCTGACTGCGCCACCATCACCGCAGAGATACAGAGCAATACGCAACAGATTGCCGAACTCGGACGAGAGGATGGCGCCAAGGTTGCGCAGAACGTGGTGGCAGGTGTGGCGGGCGTGTTCGTCCCCGTGCTGTGGTTCGCAATGGATTTTCAGGATGCCAGCGGCAAAGAAGGCCGCGCTCTGAGCCAGCGCAATCAGTATTTGTCACAGATTGCCGCGAGGCGCTGCACCCGCCCCACCGTCGTCATCACGGATGAAGTTCGGCAGTAGGCCCAGCAATGCCGAAGGAGCCAGGCAGCATTTACGTTGCGGCCCTCCTTGTCCCAGAGTTCAATCATCGACGCAGGAGGACGGCAGGCCCATGAGGCAACTGATAACGGCAGGCTTGATGGCAGTCGGATCTATTGCCGCGACCCAATCCTGCGCTGCGGCAGAATTCTACCGGCTCGGCCCGGTCCTCGCGCATTGGAACACGCCTTTCGTCATTGGCCAAATGGAACAGGTGGATCGCGTACAGATGCCAGGGAGAGGTATCCGGGAGATCGGCACTGTGTTCAGCAAGGTGACGGATTATGAGGTGATTAACGAACGTGGACGGTGTTCATTGCTGATCCGCGATTACGAATTTCCCCGGCTGCCCGGCTATGCTGGCTCGGCCGTGCGTTCGCCGCAGGGACAGCCGCGGTTTTACCGTGGCGATCGCTTTGTCACTGACAATGTCGAGAGCCTGACTTTCCCCTGTATCCTGCGATAGCGTTCATGTGCCCCGCCCCTGTCCTCAAATATCCACCCGCGGGCTCAGTTCCTTGATTGCCTTGGGCAGCACGGCCTTCGTCATACTTGTCTCGGCATGCATGTGATGAGTTCAGCCGCGGCCCGAAACAGCACATCAACCTGCTCGGCAGTGAGCCCGAGCGCGGCCTGAGCGCCCGCGATCAGCGCATCATCACGCCGAACTTCAACGCAATATTCCCACGCCTCCTGCGCGTCGTCTGGCTGGGTGGCGATCCAGGCGTTGACCGCATCGAGCAGGTCAGCAGCACGCAGCGCGCGGCGGGCCTGTAGCGGCGTGATGGCCGCCGGGACTGGTACCGCCACCACCGGAGGCTCCCACCCGCTACCCGTCCAGCGGCCGCCTATCTCGCAGCCGGCCGTGGCCTCGCGCTTTGTCAGGCCTTCGCCAGGCTGCCAGGCGGCGTCCGCCACGGCGATGTTGGTGACGTGGTTTCCCGCATCAAGAATTGCGTATCGCATCAGACAATTCCCCAAATCCGCAACGCGCCGTCGCCGCCGGCTCCAGACGCCGCCCCGGTTTGTGTTGCCCCACCGCCGCCGCCCGGCGGGCTGCCAGCAGCGCCAGAGGACGCGCTAGATGCGGTCCCTCCGCTGCCACCATGGGTTGATACGCCGGGCGCGCGGACTGTCGCCGTGTTATCCACGCCCCCGCCGGCAGCCCCGCCAAAAACAGCATTCCCGGACGCAACGGTGCTGTTCACGGGCGAGGCGGAACCGCCATAAACCGATGAGCAAAGAGCTGTGGTTGCCTGAGATTGACCGCCTTCAAATCCAAGCGCCCTGGCACCAATAGCCTGGAGGCCGTTAGATACGGACCCGCCAGTGGTAAAAGCTGGCCCACCGAAAACCGAAACCAGCGAGCCTAGCGTTGTATTTCCGCCCAAATTACCACTTGCTGTGCCAGTCACCGCAGCGCCACCCGCGCCGATAGTCACGGTTTCAGTGGTGCCGACCATGGATGCAAGGAGGATGAAATCGCCACCGCTGCTTGCGTCCAGCAGATTGTCGACAGGAAGGTCAGGCTCTCCAAGCGTGATGGCTCCCGAGCAGGTGGCCGGCGCCTTGGTCGGCCCCCAGGCCGACATCTGGGCCGTGGGTGTCATCCTGTACGAACTGCTGACCGGGCGCCGGCCCTTCACCGGGGGCTTCCCCGTCATCTTCGAGCAGATCTGCCGAGCGGAGCCCGCGACGCCGGCCAGCCTTATCTCGGGGCTGCCTACTGCGTTTGACGCTATCGTAGCCAGCGCGCTCGCGAAAAACGCCGAGCATCGCTTCGAATCGCGATGATGCCCAAGGCTTTGGCATGCGGGGTCTCCGTTGCTGCACACCTAGCGTGGCACGGGCTGGTATCCCCGCGAAAGGGCCGGCGCTGCGGTTGACGCGCCATCCCGGCCGCGTGAGCATGAAAATGTCATCATGGTAGAGAGCTGCTTTGAACGCGGACGTCATTTTCACAGGCGGTCATGTCTTTCGGGGCCTGGCCGGCGGCATGGCCGAAGGGCTGGCGGTCTCCGGCGGCAAGGTGATGGCGGCGGGCCCGCGGGATGAGATCGAGGCGCTGGCGGGGCCTGATACGCGGCGCGTGGCGCTGGACATGCGGCTCGCGATTCCCGCCTTCCATGAAGCGCATATGCATCTGCTGCCGTTCGGCCTCGGCCTTTCGATGGTGAATCTCCGGGCCGAGGAAGTCCGCACGCTGGAGGAGACCCGACGCCGGCTGCGCGCCGCCGCCGAGGCCACGCCCAAGGGTCAATGGGTGATGGGCTGGGGCTATGATCACGGCGCGCTGGATATCGGCCGCCACCCGACGGTGACCGAGCAGAATGCCGCCGTGCCGGACCACCCGCTGCTGATTATGCGGACCTGCGGCCTTATGGGTGTCGCGAACAGCGCGGCACTCCGCGCCACCGGCATCGGCCACAACACGCCGGATCCCGAGGGCGGCGTGATCGAGCGCCGCAACGGCGCGCTGACCGGCCTGATCCAGGCACGCGCGCTCAGCCTGATCAAGGCGGCGATGCCGGCGCCGGATGAGGCGCGCATGGTCAACGACATAGAGGCCGCGGGCCGGCATCTGGCGACGCTCGGCTTCGCCTCGGCCACCGACCTGAACGTCGGCATGAATTCCGGCCTGGCCGAGATCGCGGCCTTCGAGCGCGCCGCACGCGAGGGCCGCTGCCCGCAACGCATGTGGCAGGTGCTGGCCGGCAATCCCGAAGGCATCGCGGATGCCGCCTGGGAGGCCGGGCTGCGGCCCTGGAAGCCCGGCGATGACCCGGACGCGCCGCTCCGCTGGGGTGTCGTGAAGGTCTTCGCCGATGGCAGCGCGGGTGGGCTGACGGCGGCCTTCTTCGACCCCTATGTGCAGGGCGGCAAAGGCGTCTTCACCCTCCCGACCGAGACCATCCACGCGCTGCTGGAAAAGTTCCACGCCCAGGGCTGGCAGCTCGACATCCACGCCATTGGCGATGCCGCGATCGAGCAGGTGCTGACCGGCATGGAAGCCGCCGGGGCCTCGCCCGAGCGGCGCCACCGCATCGAGCATTGCGGCTTCGTGACGCGCGACCAACGCCGGAGGATGAAGGCGCGCGGCATCCTGCCCGTGCCGCAGCCCGTCTTCCTATATGAGTTCGGCGATCTTTATCTGCGCAACCTCGGCCTGCCGCGCACCGAAGCGGCCTATCCCATGAAGACCTGGCTGGAAGAGGGGCATCACCCCTCCGCCTCCTCCGACGCGCCGGTCTCCACCCCCGATCCCTTCGTGAACCTCTTCACCATGGTCACGCGCCAGACCAACAAGGGCACTGTCTTCGGACCCGAGGAGCGGCTTTCCATCCAGGAGGCCTTGCATTGCTACACCTGGTGCGCTGCCTACAACTCCTTCGCGGAAAATCAACGCGGTACGCTGGAGCCGGGGATGGATGCCGACATCGCCATCCTCTCCCAGGACATCACGGCGCTGACGCCGGAGGAGTATCTCGGGATTCGCTGCGACGTGACGCTGCGCGGCGGCATTCCCATCCATGACCGGCATGATGAGTTCAGCCGGGGGGAATTCGCCTGATGCTGCGCCATGCCCTGCAACGCATCGGCCTCGCCATCCCCGTCCTCTTCGGCGTGCTGCTGATCGGCTTCCTGCTGATGCAGGTGGTACCGACCGACCCCGCCACTGTCCGCGCCGGCCCACAGGCCACGGCCGAGATCGTCGCCGCCATCCGCACAGAGTTGGGGCTGGATGAGCCGATCTGGGTACAGTTTGGCATTTATCTCGGGCGGCTGGCCCATGGCGATCTCGGCGTTTCCATCATCAACAACGTGCCGGTCACGCAGGAATTGGGCGCCACCATCGGGCCGACGCTGGAGCTGATGTTCGCCTCACTGCTCTGGTCCATCCCCACAGGGATTTTCCTGGGCACCATCGCGGCCTACTGGCGCGGTTCGGTGCTGGACAAGGGCATCATGGCGATCAGCGTGGCGGGCGTTTCCGTTCCGGTCTTCTTCCTGGGGCTGGTGCTGATCTGGTTCGTGGGTTTCCAGTGGCAATTGCTGCCCTTCACCGGGCGCGGCGGGTCGCTCTGGAGCGTGGATGGCATTCGCGCGCTGATCCTGCCGGCCATCACCCTGGGCGGCGTGCTGGTCGGGCCCGTGGCGCGGATGACGCGCACGGCGGTGGTGGACACGCTCTCGGCCGACCATGTCCGCACCGCCCGCGCCAAGGGCCTGGCCGAGCATCTGGTGGTGCTGCGCCACGCCCTGCGCAATGCGCTGATCCCCGTGGTGACGCTGATCGGCTTGCAGATCGGCTTTCTCTTGGGCGGCGCGGTGGTGACGGAGACCATCTTCTCCTGGCCCGGCGTCGGGCGGCTCGCCGTGGGCGCCATCCTGTCCGCGGATTTCCCGATGGCGCAGGGCACCATCATCGTGCTGAGTGCCGGCTTCATCCTGATCAATCTGACGGTGGATCTGCTTTACGCGGTGCTCGACCCGCGGGTGCGGCAAGCATGAGCGCGACCGCGATCACCGCCACCCCCGAGGCACCGCGCCGGCCTTCGCCGATCCGCATGCTGCTGCGCGACACCGGTGGCGCCATCAGCCTGGTCTTCGTCCTGCTGATCATCGCCGCCGCGGTCCTGGCCCCCTGGCTTGCGCCGCGTGACCCCTTCGAAACCGACCTGATGGCGATCATGCAGCCGCCTTCAGCCGAATACTGGTTCGGCACGGACGGGCAGGGCAGGGATATCCTGGCGCGCATGCTCTATGGGTTGCGCGTGACCTTGGGGATGGGCCTCGCCTCGCTCATCGCGGGCGGATTGCTCGGCGCGCTCGTTGGCTTCCTGGCCGCCTTCTACAGGCGGGTGGATGGCCTCTTGATGCGCCTGATGGACATCATGCTGAGCTTCCCGGCGATCCTGTTTGGCCTGGCGCTCGCCGCCATCTTTGGCCCCGGACTGACCTCCGTGATCATCGCACTCTCCATCGCCACCGTGCCGCTCATGGCGCGGATCGTCCGCAGTTCGGCGCTGGTGGTGATGGGGCTGGACTATATCGAGGCCGCGCGCGCCATCGGCATGAGCGACACGCGGCTGATCACGCGCCACCTCGCGCCCAACTGCCTCTCGGCCATCTTCGTGTTTTCCACGCTGCGGCTGGGACAGGTGATCCTGCTCGGCTCGGCGCTTTCCTTCCTGGGGCTCGGCGCGCAGCCGCCCATGGCCGAGCTGGGCGCCATGGCGGCGCAGGGGCGCAACTTCCTGTTCATCGCGCCGCATATCAGCGTGATACCCTCACTCGGCATCTTTATGATTGTGCTCGCTTTCAACCTGCTGGGGGATGCGCTGCGTGACGCGCTCGACCCCCGGCTCAGAATCTAGAAGGAGAATCCACGCATGCTTCGTACTTGGAAACGCGCCGCGCTGGGCGGCCTTGCCGCCCTCGGTCTGGCGGTGACTGCTCAGGCGCAGACCCAGCCGCGCAACCAGATCACCATCATGCGCGAGATCGACAGCGACCGGTACGATCCGCACCGCTCCACCGCCCTGGCGGGCGGCGAGGTGCTGACCATGCTGAGCGACACACTGGTCAGCATGGATTTCGACATGCGCACCATCCAGCCCGGCCTCGCGGCGCGCTGGGATGTCTCGCCCGATGGGCTGACCTACACCTTTCACCTGCGCGAAGACGTCACCTTCTGCGACGGCAAGCCCTTCACCGCGGCAGACATGGCCTTCAGCCTGAACCGCTGGATCGGCCGCACCACGCCGCGCATCGTCTCGCCCGTCGCCTGGCGCGCGGGCAATGTGAAGGAGATCCGCGCCACCGGGCCGCACACGCTTGTCTATGAGCTGAATGAGCCCTTTGGGGAATTGCTCTCCCAACTCACGCTCTTCTTTGGCTCCGCGCTAGATCCGGCCGCGGTGGAGCGGCTGGGCGATAACTTCGGCGTGCAGGGCTTCAACGGCACCGGCCCCTATTGCTGGGGCAGCTGGACACCCCGAAACGAGATGGTGCTGACGCGCCATCCGAATTACCGCTGGGGCCCGCCCAGCCTGGAAAATCGAGGCCCGGCGCATGTCGAGCGCATCGTCTGGCGCGTGATCCCCGAGGCCGCGGCGCGCGTCGCCGCCCTGCAAGCCAATCAGGCGGATGTGACGAACTACATCCCCGAAGCCTTCTGGGACGCGGTCCGCCGCGTGCCCACGGTCACCATCTCCCAGCAGCCCAACTACTTCTGGGACTTCTTCATGGGCTTCAAGGTAGATAAGCCCGTGGTGAGCGACGTGGCGATCCGCCGCGCCGTGCACCAGGCGGTGAATCGCGAGGGCCTGGTCCGCGCCGTCTGGTCCGGCCATGCGGAAGTGGCACGCAACATCGTGAACCCGCGCGCCGCCGATTACGACGCGCAGTCGGATGCCATGGTCCCCGCATTCGACCAGGCCGCCGCACGCCGCACGCTGGACGAGGCCGGCTGGCGCATGGGCCCCGATGGCGTGCGCGTGAAGGACGGCCAGCGCGCCACCTTCCTGCTCTATGGCATCAGCACGCTGGCCAACCAGCGCTCGGGCGAGATCATCCAGCAGGCCTTGCGCCAAGTGGGGATCGAAATGCGCATCCAGCTATTTGACGCGACCGTCGCCTGGGGGCGGCTCGCCACGCAGGAATTCGACGCCTTCTTCCTGAGCTACCCCTACGTCTCGGCCACGGATGCGCTGAGCCTCTACTGGCACAGCCGCAACCGGCCGACGCCGAACCGCATGAATTGGGCCAACCCGCAGACCGATGCCTGGCTGGAAGGTGCGCGCCGCGCCATCGACCCGGCCGAGCGCGCGACACTCGCCGCCAATATCCAGCGGCAGCTCGCGCAGGAAGCGCCCTGGCTGACGCTGGCCCGCAGCCAGATGCTGGTCTTCGCGGGGCCGCGCGTGACGGGCGCCCGCGCCCATGGCCTCTATGGCATCGGCATCTACAAGGGCCTGGATCTGAGGGTGCGCTGAACCATGACCATCACGCTGATCAAGAACGCCGATCTCGTCGTCGCCTGGGACGAGAGCGAGAAGCGGCACGCCTATCTCCCTGGCGGCGACGTCGCCTTTGAGGATGGCGTGCTGCGCTTCGTCGGCCGCGGCTATGAAGGCACGGCCGATGTGGAGATTTCCGGCAGCGGCCTGATGGTCATGCCGGGGCTGGTGAACATCCACTCGCACCCGACCAGCGAGCCGATGAACAAGGGGCTGATTGATGAGATCGGCTCGCCCGGCCTCTACAATTCCTCGCTCTATGAGTTCATGCCGATCTTCCGCTCGGACGCGGAAGCCGTTCCTGACTGCGTGCGCGTGGCGCTGTCGGAACTGCTGCTGAGCGGTGTCACCACGCTGGCCGATCTTTCCATGGCCCATCCCGGCTGGCTCGATCTGCTGGCCGAGGCGGGGATGCGCGTCTGCATCGCGCCCATGTTCAAATCGGCCAAGTGGTTCACCAAGAACGGCCATGTCGTCGAGTATGAATGGGACGAAGCGGCCGGCGTGAAGGCGATGGAGGAGGCCTTCGCCCTCATCCAGCGCGCGGAACAGCACCCGAGCGGGCGCCTGTTTGGCATGGCCTGCCCGGCGCAGATCGACACCTGCGCGCCGGAATTGCTGCGCGACAGCCGCGCGGAAGCCAAGGCGCGCGGCCTTTCCTGGCAGATCCACGCGGCGCAATCCGTGGTGGAGTTCCACGAGATCACGCGCCGCCACGGCTTCACCCCCATCCAGTGGCTGCACGAGATGGGCCTGCTCGATGAGCGCGCCGTGATCGGCCACGGCATCTTCCTGGATGAGCACCCGAGCACGCCCTGGCACACCAAGCGCGACCTCGATATCCTGGCCGATACCGGCACCACCGTGGCCCATTGCCCGACAGTGTTTGCCCGGCGCGGCATCACGCTCAAGGATTTCGGGCGCTACAAAAGGCGCGGCGTGAATCTGGGCGTCGGCACCGACACCTATCCGCACAACCTGCTGGATGAGATGCGCCTTGTCGCCTACCTGGCCCGCACCCAGGCCAATGACCCGCGCACCATGACGACGACGGATGTGTTTGACGCCGCCACTATCGGCGGCGCGCGGGCCTTGGGCCGCAACGATATCGGCCGGCTCGCGGTCGGCTGCCGGGCGGATTTCGTGCTGGTGGATGCGACGCATCCGCGCATGCAGCCCAATCACGACCCCGTTCGCGCGCTGATCTATGCGGCGGGGGATCGGGCCGTGCGCGATGTCTATGTGGACGGCATCAAGGTTGTGGGCGATGGCGAGATTCTGACCATGGACTTCAAGCAGGCCGCGCTGAATTTGAGCGAGGCGCAGAAGCGCATCGTGGCCCGCGCGCCCCAGCAGGATTGGGCGCATCGGCCGGTGGACAAGATCGCGGTGCCGACGTTCAAGTGGCTGTGAAAAGAGCCTCCGGCGGCTGGGGTCACGGACCCCAGACCCCATTCCTTAAGGAAAGGGGTCTGGGGCCTCGGCCCCAGCCGCCGGAGGCATGACTTCCCTTCTTCAAATCCAGGACCTCCGCACCGTCTTCCGCACCTCCGGCGGCGACGTGCCGGCGGTGGATGGCGTCTCGCTCGACGTCATCCGCGGCAAGACGCTCGGCATTGTGGGGGAGAGCGGCTGCGGGAAATCCGTGCTTTCGCTCTCCATCATGCGGCTCGTCGCCCATCCCGGCCGCATCTCCTCGGGCCGCGTGCTGCTGGAGGGCAGGGACCTCGCCGGCCTTTCCAATGCCGAGATGCGCGGCGTGCGCGGCAAAGAGATCGGCATGATCTTCCAGGAGCCGATGACCTCGCTGAACCCCGTTCATACAGTCGGCTTCCAAATCACCGAGGGCATCCGCGCGCATGAGTCGCAGGCCAGCAAGGCCGAGTTGCGCGAGCGCGGCATCGCGGCCCTGGCCCGCGTGCGCATCCCCTCGCCGGAGCGGCGCTTCGACGAATACCCGCACCAGCTCTCGGGCGGCATGCGCCAGCGCGTGATGATCGCCATGGCCCTGGCCTGCTCGCCCAAGCTGCTGATCGCGGATGAGCCGACGACGGCGCTGGATGTGACCGTGCAGGCGCAGATCCTGGATCTGCTGCGCGACCTTCAGGCCGAGACGGGCATGGCCATCATCCTCATCACCCATGACCTCGGCGTGATCGCGGAAATGGCCGATGATGTGGCGGTGATGTATGCCGGCCGCGTGGTGGAACGCACCACGGCGCGTGACCTGTTTGAGGACCCGCAGCACCCCTATACGCTGGGCTTGCTCGGCTCCATCCCGCGCCTGGATGAGGATCGGGAACGCTTGCTGGCCATCACCGGCGCGGTGCCGCCGCCCTTCGCCCTGCCGCCTGGCTGCCGCTTCGCACCGCGCTGCCCCTTTGCGATCGAGGCCTGCCGCGCCGAAATCCCGGGGCTGCGCGCCATCAGCCCGGGGCATGAGGCCGCCTGCATTCGCGCCCCTGTGGAAGAAGCACTCCCATGAGCGGCATGAACCGTTCCGCCGATGGCGGCGCGCTGCTGGAGGTCGAGAACCTCGCCAAGCATTACCCGGTGCGCAGCGGCATCATCCTGGCCAAGGAAATCGGCCGCGTGCGCGCGGTGGATGGCGTCTCCTTCACGCTGCGGCGGGGCGAGACGCTTGCGTTGGTGGGCGAGAGCGGCTGCGGCAAATCCACGACGGCGCGGCTGGTGCTGCGGCTGATCGAGCCCAGCACCGGCTCCGTCCGCTTCGAGGGCACCGATATCACCAAGCTGGAAGGCCCCACACTCAAGGCCTTCCGCCGCCGCGCGCAGATCGTCTTCCAGGACCCCTATGCCTCACTGAATCCCCGGCTCACCGTGGGCCAGACCATCATGGAGCCGCTGGAGGTGCATGGCATTGGCGATGCCGCGTCACGCCGCGCCCGGGTGGATGAGCTGCTGCAACTGGTGGGGCTCGCGCCCTACCAGGCGGCGCGCTTCGCGCATGAGTTCAGCGGTGGTCAGCGCCAGCGCATCGGCATCGCGCGGGCGCTTTCCACCGAGCCGGATCTGGTGGTGTGCGACGAGCCGGTGAGCGCGCTGGATGTCTCCATCCAGGCGCAGGTGGTGAATTTGCTGCGCGATCTGCAGAAGCGGCTGGGTCTTTCCTATCTCTTCATCGCGCATGACCTGGCGGTGGTGAAGCATGTGGCCGACCGCATCGCCGTCATGTATCTCGGCCGGATCGTGGAAATTGCGGAGAAGCGCGAGCTCTTCCGCAACCCGCGCCACCCCTATACGCGCGCTTTGCTGGCGGCGATTCCGCATCCCGATCCGGCGCGGCGCGGCCGGGTGCAGCCCTTGGGCGGGGATTTGCCGAGCCCGCTGAACCCGCCTTCCGGCTGCCGCTTCCACACGCGCTGCCCCTTCGCCATCGCGCGCTGCAAGCTGGAGGACCCGCCGCTGGTGGATGGCGTGGCCTGCCACCTCGACGGCCAATTGCCCCCCACCGGTCTGGACTTCACCGGCGGCCTGACAGAAAAGGCGGCCCGGCGCATGGCCCTCTATGCCCAAGGCAGCGCCGCCCCATAGCTGGGGTCTGGGGTCTCGCGGCCCCAGCCGCCGGAGGCCTCTATGCTTGCCTGCCCCGCGGCGCTTAACTCCCGCGCATGACCCAAAGCATCGTCGCCCCACGGCACATGATCATCGGCGGAGGCAGCCTCGCGCGCCTCGGCCTGCGGGGTGGTGTCGGGCATGGGGGCTTCCTCGGTGGGGATGGGGTCAGGCAAAGCGGGTTCGACGGCGATGGCAGGGACGCCCTGTGGCTCCTCGCCCCGCACAACAGCGGCCGCATCCACTGGGATGGGCACGACCGAAATTTCAAAAGGCTCCCAATCCACCGCACGATGGATGGTCTGGCCGGTGGCGGCATCGGGCGCTTGGTCATAGCGATGGACGCGATAGCCCACGCTCACCGCGCGCAGCGTGCCATCGGCGATGCGCTGCCAGACCGGCTCCACATCCGCCGCGGCGGAGAATTGCAGCGTGGCATAGCCGCGCCCGGCCTCGATCCGCGCCGCTGTCACCCGGCCCAGCACGTCGCGCGCATCGCCACGGCGGTGGGTGTTCAGCACCGGAGCGCTGCCAGAACCCAGCCCGTCCATGCGCACGGCCTGGGCCGACATATCCAATTCCTCGGTGATCAGCCCGAGGGAGGGCACAAAATTCCGCGCCCGGGCGCCGGTGGACCAGATCACCTCAACCGTGCGCGCCGCGCGGTCCACCGTGACGGGGGCGGCCAGGGCACGGCAGGCCATGATGGGCGTCTCGACCGGTTCCGTCATGCTGGCGCCTCCGCCACCGGCTTGGCCTTGCGGCGCGAGACTGGCGGGGTGTCGGGCTCGGCGCTGCACCAGGCGATCCGCAGCCCGCCGCTCGCCTCGAAACTGCGGGCGATGCCGGCGCGCAGCCAACGCCGCGGCGCCTTGCTCGGGTCAGGTTCAGGGCCGATGGCCACCCATAGGTCCACCATCGCGGTGAGGGTGACGATCAGCCCGCCGCCGCCCGGCAAGTGCTCGCTGATCTCATTGGCGGCCAGCGTCTGTGAGGCGATGAGCCCATCGGCTGCCTCGATGGAAGAGAGCAGCCGGCCGAAATGGTCGCGCGTAGCCGTGCTGCATTCGATATGCAGGGACATGTTGCATTCCTCAGGTTGAAGAATCAGGGCGTGGCGGCGGGCCCAGCACTGGCCGCCCCAGTGGCGGCGATCTCGATAGCGGCCAATTGCGCCGCATCCTGCGCCGCGCCGGATTTGGCGACGCGTCTGGCGTCGGTGTCCAAAGCGAGGCCTGCCTCATCGAGCAGATCATTGGCCTCGCGGATCAACTCGACCGAATGGCGGAAATCATAGCCAAAGGCGCCCACCGCCTCGGCCTGCGGCACAAAGCCGGCGCGGACCTGGGCGATCAGCGCCGTTGTATCCTTGAGCGGGTCGATCATCTCATGCGCCGGCGGCACAAAGGACATGCCCTGCGGCATGTCGCCGCCCCATAGCCCAAGCAGCGCACCCTGCGCGTGAAAGCGTTCGGCGATCGGCCGGACCAGCATGGGGATCAGCATGCCGTATTGCACCTGCTCGCAGAGACGGCGGAATTCAATCTTGCCGGCCCGCAGTGATGAGTAATTCGCCTGGGTGAGGTCGCCCGCCACCTGATCATAGGTGAGGCCCGTACCCACTGCGGAGGCTTCCAGCGCGCGCCGGGCAAAGGCGGCGTGGCTGCCGCCACCAGAGGGGTTCACCACGTCAACTGAGCCGGCACCGCGGCGATACAGGATCATCCCCGGCTCGAAGGCTTCGACGGCGCGACCCTGCGCATCGCGCAGCAGATTGGCGGCCGGGCCGGTCAGCGCATCATC
>Ga0214917_10000849_pt1 | contig 39760 bp, 44 predicted proteins | sample LL_1208_BB_MetaG_FD_177983 | JGI IMG/M metagenome (GOLD analysis project Ga0214917, IMG submission 177983) | Freshwater microbial communities from Lake Lanier, Atlanta, Georgia, United States - LL_1208_BB | ecosystem: Environmental > Aquatic > Freshwater > Lake | place: USA: Georgia | collected... | reverse complement strand
GTTATCGACCGTGAGGGTGTGTTGTGGTCCCCTGTTGTTGGAGACCACACCACTACCCGATGACACATGTTGACGGTGTTGGCTAGAAATATCCTGTGGAGGCAGGAGTTTTTAGACAGACCGTTAGTCCCAACGCCTCACCCTCTCGACAAGCGGACCGGCGGAGAGGTCACCGTGTTCGTTCCGCGCCAAGTCACAAGTCTCATCGATTGCGTTCCGGTGTTTGTCAAATACCTCGTAGACGACTTCATCGGCCTTTCCAGAACATGTGGTTTTTCTCTTCCTCTACGCGCGCATAGACAAAAAGCGTAACTGCCTAAAACTACTGCGCGCGCAAAACTTTTCTCTCTCCGCAGAAATTTTGAAACCTCTTTTGGGAAAATCTCGGTCTCAAAATACTTTTTTCCCGGAGAGAAAAAAGTTGTACGCGCGCAGTAGTTGGAGGCAGCTACATTTTTTGTAGTTGCGCGCGCAGAAGTTGGAGAAAAGTTTTACGCGCGTAAAAAGTGGGACTATTTCACTTGTTCCCAACGCCTCACCCTCTCGCCAAGCGGACCGGCGGGAAGGTCACCGTCTTCGTTCCGCGCCAAGTCACAAGTCTCATCGATTGCGTTCCGGTGTTTGTCAAAGCAATACCTCGTAAACGACTTCATCGGCCTCTCCAGAACATGTGGTTTTTCTCTTCCTCTACGCGCGCATAAACAAAAAGCGTAACTGCCTAAAACTACTGCGCGCGCAAAACTTTTCTCTCTCCGCAGAAATTTTGAAACCTCCCTTGGGAAAATCTCGGTCTCAAAATACTTTTTTCCCGGAGAGAAAAAAGTTGTACGCGCGCAGTAGTTGGAGGCAGCTACATTTTTTGTAGTTGCGCGCGCAGAAGTTGGAGAAAATTTTTACGCGCGTAAAATTGGGAGTCTCACCTGCAGGTAGCACCACCCTTGAACTTTGGGTTGTTCTCGTAGCCAAGTTTTTTTACACTTTTTTGGCAAAGGTCCTCGAAGTTGTCCCTGTTGCTCACTTGTTCCCAACGCCTCACCCTCTCGCCAAGCGGACCGGCAGGGAGGTCACCGTCTTCGTTCCGCGCCAAGTCACAAGTCTCATCGATTGCGTTCCGGTGTTTGTCAAATACCTCGTAAACGACTTCGTCGGCCTCTTTGGAGGCCCACTTACCTTTTTCAAGGACTTTGGCCCGGGAATCCTTTAGGTTCGAAATGAACCAATTTTTTCCGCTGTCCGAGCTGAAGTGAGTCTTCTCCACGAAGTTAGTTACCGCTTTGATTGGGTGGACCTTCAGCAAAGTTTCCAATTCCTTTAGAGTGAGCTGTAGGTCCTCTGAGCCAAAGTCTAGAGTCAGGTACACGTTTGTGACATTGTTCGAGTTGACGTTCGAGTTGACGTTCGAGTTGACGTTCGAGTTGATCGCGTTATGGTCACCGTTCACCTCAGTCTGTCTTGCAGTTTCTGGCTTTGAAGCGACCTGAGAGAGGAGGCGGAGGACGTCAAGGTTACTCATGTCCGCCACATCGGACACGGTCAGCAGAGACGACCCCGGCAAAAGAGTCTGGAGCACCTTGTTGGCACACTCCAGGGCCTCTCGCTTCGAACAACTAGTTTCGTGCCGAACAAGAGAATGTTGGGTGGGCGATGACGCGTTGCACCACCGACACTTGAAGGGCTTGTCCTCGATGAGCATGGCCTCGAAACTCTCGGAAAAATCCCGGAGATCGACGTCTGACACTTTAGCGTCGCACAGACTCTTCCGGCCCAAATGCCGACGCAAGTCGTTCGGCTTCTTGAAGGAGTGTCCACACCGGGGGCAGTCGAAAGAAGTCTTCATACCTCGTAGGACAAAAAAAACTTTAACGGTGTTTCTAACGAGACTTCTGATTACGTCGGAAGTGTTTTCCCTCCCTACCCAGTCCTCCCGTTTCCACTCAGTTATGGGCAGCGGTCGGCCGAGTAAACTTGGCTTTTCCACTGCACCTCCCACGTGGCTCATCCCGGATCAGCTTCCTTGGTTCTTTTTCCTTCCGAAGCACCGAGACGTCTCCGACGGAAATTGAGGTCGGTTGGTACCAGCGAAAAATGCGGCACCGATGTTCAAAGATGCATTGGCATCACGAGACACGAGCTCACGGCAGGTTGGTTTCCGTCGAAAACCCCCTCACAGTCTCTGTGACGCCACTCAACATTATTTTTCACCACCTGTTGTGTTCGAGTCTGGCATTTGGAAGTGAATTTTAGTCGACAGGTGCTCGCTACTCTACTGCCTGCTACTCTACTGCCTGATATACCCTGGGGAGAATAGGAAAGCAACAGGGCTCAGACGAGGAGCCTGACCCAGCCCGACTTGGACAGGAAGAGCTGGTTGTATACGACGAGTACGACGACGAGCTCCTCCGCCCCTCCTCCTTCCTCCTCCTCGAGCTCGACCGCCAGGACCAGGTCCTGCAGCTCGCGCGCGTCCAGGAAGCCCGACGGCTGCGGGTCCTCGGGGTAGATGGAGAAGCAGTGGCCCTGGAAGGACGGGTCGCTTGAGCTCTTCGAGTGGTACTGCCAGTTCCTGACCACCGAGGAGTAGCGGCCGTCCAGCTCGAGGTCCTGGCTGCAGGAGGAGAGGCGCGCCCTCTTGACCCTGGCTCCCGGAACCCTCCAGTACAACTCCTTGACCGGCAGCGACACGTCCAGCGGCGCCGACACCAGCCGCTGCCGCCTCACGACCGGAAAGCGCAGGGTGGTGGCCTGCTCGATCGTCAGCTGCGTCGTCGCCTCGAACAGCGCCCGCTCGACGGGGGTCAGGTTCACGTACTGGCAGACCAGCTGCATGCCCTCCCCCCCCGCTCCCCCGGGCGCCACGACCACCCGGACCTCCACCTGCGCCCCCCGCAGGTTGGCCAGCGGGAGCGCCGTACGGCTGTCGCGGCAGAACCAGAACTCGAGCGGGACCACGGTCGCGGGCAGCCCGAAGTCGTAGCGGGCGTCGGTCTCCCGCACGGCCGCCTGGTAGTGGTGGTCGTAGCGCGTCACCACCTGCCCGTTGACGACCAGGCTGGCCTCCGCCAGCGCCACGCCCGGCGGCCGCGTGAGCAGGTACACCCGGCCCAGCAGGTCGCCGGCCTTGGTGAGGGCGCAGGAGTGCTCGTGGCGGTTCGAGTCCTCCTTGAGAGGCTCCAGGCGGTAGGTGAAGCTGAAGTCCGTGTACGTCCGGTCCGCCGGCGGGAACAGGGAGAAATCCGGCGGGTCGTTCAGGTACGCCGTGAACGCCGACTTCCGGAGGACCTCCGGGAGCGCGATCGCCATTGCTTTCCGTGTCAAGGGCACCCAAAAAAAAGTTTCGCGGAGTGGACGACCCACCCCCTCCGCGCTAGTAGTCCTTGACCACCCTTCTGATCGCCTCTTCCAGGAACAGGAGACGGGGTTTGTGGTGCTGCTCAATCTTCTCCATCAGCATGTAGAGGTCGCTGAACTTGTAGTACCACAGCGCCTCCGGGCACACGACCGTCCGTTTCGTGAAGTCGATCGTGTACGTGAAAGCAGAGTCGCTGTCTCCCGGACCTTCGTCCTCTGCGTCACCATCTTCGTAGTACTCGTAGTACCCTGAAAGGAGGGTGTTCAGGAAGGACTGCCTCGCTTCGTAGAGGATGAACTCCCAGCTGCCTGGTCGGTAGCGACCGACCTCCTCCCCGGAGTAGTGAAAGTCCCTCAGCCTCTCTGCCACCCCCGGAGGCGGGGGACCGTCCACCAGAGACAGGTTTTCGAAGAACTCCGCCAGCTGTTCGTTTGTGACGTTCTCCAACAAGTAACACATCTCCAGGATCAGTCGAAACCCGGCGTGCTCGATGCAAGCATCGCTACAGAGGTAGACGAGCACCGTCTTCGTAAAGTGTCTCAGTCGGATCAACCCTCGTGTGCCCATACTTGTGAAGGTTGAATTTTTTCGCGCGGACTTTTCCACGCACCGCTGACCCCCCGCTTCTTTCAGTACCTCGTTAACAACTGCAGCAGCTCCGCGGACGGCAAAGGCCCGGAAGCCGTGTACTGTGAGCACTCCACCCTCTCGTTCCCGGCGTGAAACGCCAGGGGGTGGCGCGTGTGGGGGAACAGAGCCCTGACGGATCGGTTAAAGTCGGTCAGCTCTTCACAGCCCACCTCTGCGACCCGGTTCACCACGACCGTCCCCGGGTTCTCCGAAACGACTCGGGTCAACGATAGCCTCCACTGCGGCATCAGGTTGTTCTTCGCGTTTGCGAGGATAGTGGGCTGCAGACTGGTGTAGACGGCGTCTCGACCCAGAGCCTCCGTGAGAGTCTTCTGGAAGGCGCGGAAGGAGTCGTCCGGAGCGTTCACAACCGTAATCACGGGGCACGTCTTCATTCTGGTCTCACAGAAAAAAAAAGGCGCGGATCGGAGGAGCCTCTGGCGACCAGGCGCGAAAACAAATCTCCACCCCACTCAATGGTCACGACCGCAAAGTCGCTCGTCAGGGCCGGCCTCTTCTTCTCCCTCTTCTTGGTTGCAGCCGAGAGCATCCCGATCGAGGTCAGCTGCAAAGCCTCCTACGCGCTCGCCGCCCTCTCCACCGTCCTCATGCTGGTGTTCGACGAGGTCTTTCCCGCCTACAGCGTCTACCTCTCCCCGATCGATCGCTAGTCGTCGAACAAAAAAAAAAGTAGTACCAAGTGCTCCTCAGGGACGTGGCTCGGTGGCGGTTCCCTGTTTCCTTCGGCGAATGACGTCGCGCAAGATGTGCAAGGGCTTTGCGGCCTTCTTCTCTTTCCACATCAAGGTCTTGTACAGTGCGTTGCAGATCTCAAGGTGGCGCTCTTCCAAGCCGCAACGGTCCACCACGGTGGTGAACACCTGCAGTTTCTCCTCCTTCTTCAGGAACCTGAACAGAGGCCCCATCTCGGCGAGGACCGCCATCACCTTGCGCTCTTCAGGAAGGCCGGAAGTGTCAGTGCTGAGCGTGTAGCTGCCGGGCTTCATCTTCTCGACGGAAACCAGGATCTCCAGCCTGTAGACCGGTTCGTAGTAGGGTGCGAGCTTCGAGCAGTAGGAAGGGAAGGTGTGCACTTCTGGAAACATCTCGTAGACCAGCGCTGGGGGCAGACCGAGTCTCAGCGTCAGGCTGGCAACTTGTTCTCCGTAGTAGTACTTAGAGTGCTCTCCGTCGGACGACAGCTCTCGAAAGGTGGCTACCATCTTCTCACACACTCGCGTCGTGCCGAGGTTAGGGACGAGGCTGTGCAGCACCGGGCACGAGCGAAAAGTATCGAGGGAAAGCCTCAGGGGTACCAACACTTGCCCCAAGACGAGTGCTTCCAAGCAGTGCTCGGGCTTCGAAGGTGGTCGAACACGGAGAAAGACTTCGCAGAAACGCCTAAAGTGCCCGTCGAGGCCGTCGTGGTAGAGCGACAGAGGAGAGATGCCGAGGCTCGCAACCACGTTCACCAAGGCCAGTTCCCAGGCCGCCAAGACTGCTCTGCGGAGCATCGACCTCTTCTCCAGCGACCCCTTTTGAAGCACAAACTCCCTTACCACCACTACACCGCAACGAAGGGTCAGGGGCTTGCGACGAACGCTGTAGTAAGCGGCCAGCGTTCTGTAGACGTCGCACACTTCGTCCTCGACGCGACACCTGTCAAGCAGTTCACCCACTAACTGGAAAACCCTCCCTTCCCGCAGCAGCACCAGTCCCAACTTCAACTGGCAGGCGGGAGAAAAGTACCCCCATACGGCCTGCACCACGTCGGGGGGCAGGTTCAGCTCCTCAGAAAACATCGTGAGAAGGCTCATGTTGGACGACCCGCTCATCGTGGCGTCTCGTTCAATTTTTTGGGGGTTGAGCAGCCCTGCTGCCTGCACGATGAAAAAAAAAAGGCGCGGCTTTTAGGGGCTTTTCAAAAAAGGAAGCAAGGCAAGGTTTTTTTTTTCCTCGGTTATCGCCAACATGTCCAAACACCTCTCCGAGCCGTGGTTCAGTCTGGTCTACACGAGGAGAAAAAGGGTCGAGGGACGGCTCAACAAGGGTTTCTTCGGGGGGCTCCGGGAGGGAGACCTGGTGGAGTTCTACAACGACGACCTCGGCTTCCGCCGCTCCGTTCAGGTCCGGGTGACCAAGGTGGTGGCGTACCGATGCTTCCTGGACCTCCTCCACGGCGAGCGGAGGGTCCTCCCGACGGTGCGGGGCGTCCAAAACCAGCTGTTGGTGTACAGGAGGTTCTACTCCGAGGAAGAGGAGAAGCGGCACGGCGTCGTGGCCCTGCGCCTCTCTAAAGAAGCACCTGGCCGGTCTTGAGTAGGGATCAGAGGCCGGGGAGCACCAGCTGCGCGGACGCCCTGAGGAGGGCGCTCTCCACCGTCCCGTAGAGGAAGAGGTAGCACCCGGACTCCCGACACGCCTGCAGCGCACGGGGCTTCGCGTCGGGGTGCTCCGCCACCGAGAGCCTCCGGTTCGCCTCCAGCAGCGTGTCGTGCAGGCCCTCGTGGCTCAGCCGGCCGCCGGCGACGAGCGCGCTCAGCTCCTGGGTGAGGTTGTCGCGGTTCGTGTTCGGCCGTTGCGGGTGCGGCGAAGGGCTGAAGCGCCTGGGCCACACGCTCTGCAGCCTCGCCACGGTCCACAGGACGGCGTACGCGTGGTCCCGGTGCGTGCTCGCGTCGATGTACAGGTCCGGGACGGAAACGGCCTTGTTCACCCTCACAAACTCCCTGCGCAGCGTCTCGTTGTCCACTCGCCAGTAGACCATGACCAGCAGCTCCTGGCCGGCCCCCTCCGCGAAGGCCTCTCGCCGGTGGTTCCCGTCGAAGCACACCAGCGCGTCCTGCTCGTCCCGCAGCTGGCCCACCCGGATGACGCCGTCGGTCTTGTTCGAGGCCACGATCTCGGCCCGGCGCGCGGGGTCGCTGGGCCGGTTGAAGCGCCACGGCCGGATGCGCCCCGCCAGCGCCCTGTCCCTGACCACGTGCAGGGACGTCGAGGGGTCGAACTGGAGCAGAGGGTCCCCGAAAGGGTGGAACATCCTGTGCAAAGAAAAAAAAGAAGCAGCGTGAGGCCCACCCGCGATATTTTCTCCTAGGGGAAGGTTCAACGAGGTAAGATGGTCGTGGTGCACGTGGTCCTTCCTGTGACGCTGTTCCGCGACGAGCGCGCGTACAGGGAGGCGGGCCTCGTGCTCGTGTACGAAGACCCCCGCTACTTCTCGGAGGCGCGCTTCCACAAGGCGAAGCTCGTGCTGCACCGGGCGTCGATGAGGGCCTTCTACTCCTCGGAGCTTCGGTCTGCGCGCAGGAAGCGCTACGTGGAGTTCCACGAGGTCCTGGAGCTGCCCGGAGACTGCACCGCCGTGCGGCTGCACGACCCCTTCGACGAGCCGCTGCTCCGCAGGTGGGAGCGGCGCCTGGGGGCGCTCCTGCAAGTGCTCCCGTCCCCCAACTTCCTCTTGACGCGCGCCGAGGCGCTGGCGCTCCCCCGGTCGATGCGCTTCGGGTCCGCCTTCTACCCGCACATGCGGCGGAAGCTCGGGCTGCTCGTGGACGGAAGGGGCAAGCCCACCGGGGGCCGCTGGAGCTTCGACGTGGAGAACCGCCGCAGACTCCCGCGGGGGCAGGCCGTGCCCGCGCGGGACGCCGAGAACCGGCTGGCGGCGGTGCGGGAGGCCAGGAACTACGTCGAGACCCACTTCCCGGACAACCCGGGGAGCCCCCGACTCTACTTCCCCGCCACGCGGCAGCAGGCGAGGAGGGCCCTGCGGTCGTTCGTCGAGCAGAGCCTGCCTCTCTTCGGCGCCTTCCAGGACGCGATCTCGAACAGGTCCTCGCGGCTCCTGTTCCACTCGGGGCTCGCCGCCTCCCTCAACATCGGGCTCCTCGGGGACCGGGAGGTGCTGGCCGCGGCGGTCTCCGCCCTCCAGCAGGGGCTCGCCGGGATCCAGAGCGTCGAGGGGTTCGTCCGCCAGGTAGCGGGGTGGCGGCAGTACTGCCTGTACATCTACCTGACCCGCCCGGAGATCCGGGCCTCCAGCGCGCTGCGGCACGACCGGCGGCTCTCCCGGAAGTGGTGGGACGCGGCGACACAGATGCCCCCGGTCGACGCGGTCGTCCGCAAGGTCCGGGAGAGCGGGTACGCGCACCACATCGAGCGGCTCATGGTCCTGGGGAACTTCATGCTGCTGTGCCAGATCGACCCCCGGCAGGTGGAGAGGTGGTTCCTCGAGTTCGTGGCCATTGACGCCTACGACGTGTTCATGGTCCCGAACGTCCTCGGCATGTCGCAGTTCGCGGACGGGGGTGTCGTGATGACCCGCCCGTACTTCAGTTCCTCCGCCTACCTCCAAAAAATGTCGGAGGAACCGTGGACGGGCACCGTCGACCTCCCCAGCGGCCGCTACCCGTGGGAGCAGGTGTGGGACGCCGTCTACCGTCACTTCGTAAACCGGCACCGCAAGCTCCTGCGAAAGAACTACGGGACCGCCAGCCAGGCCGCTCACTGGGACCGCCGTCGAGCCGCCGACCCCGGCTGGGCGGCCGAGCAGCTCCGTCTCGCCAGGGAGTACCTCTCCTACATCGAGGCGGACTGACCTCCGCGAAAAAACAAAAAAAAACAACAAGCAAAGTTACGCTATCCGAAGCTTGATGCGAACCTCCTGCCTCTGCAGCCCTCCTTTCCCGCCAACCGCAGCGCCCTCCTGCCCCCTTGGCCCGTTGAGGGTTTCCTTCCCTGGTGGTGAGTTCACGATCCTGATGTGGAAAACCTCCTTCTGGCTCCCCTCCTCCTTCGGGCCCTTGTCCTCCTCCTTCGGGGTTTCCTTCCCAAAGTTCACGACCCTCAGGCGGAAGACCTTCTTCTGGCTCCCCTCCTCCTTCGGGCCCTTGTCCTCCTCCTTCGGGCCCTTGTCCTCCTTCTCGGTCCTGCCATCCCAGTGCTCCTTCCGGGGAGGCAGTACCCAAGCGCCAATCTCCTGCTCGGTATTGCAGCCTCCTCCGTGGTCCTTCCCGGTACCTTTCTTCCGCTGGACCAAGCCGATCTTGTCCAAACCCGCGTTCAGTATGCCACAGAGGTGAGGCGGCAAAGAGAGGACCAGGTCCCTCTTTTGGAGCTCCTTCCTCAGGTACTTCTCCTTCCCGTTCATGTCCCCTCCAATCACAACCTTGTACCCTTCTCTAACTGCACGATCGACATCTGCCACCAGGTCCGGAATCGGAAAGTCCCAGTCCGGGGACCCCTTCCCTGCGTTGAGGGACACGTGGACGCACAGCAGCATAACTTTGACGCCTCCGGTGGTGAAGGCCAGCGCCGCACCCGTAACGTGACCGGACCTCCTCAGCCACCGTTTCTTGGTGATCCCGCCCTCGATCTTGTCAACGACGCACTGCGAAAGCACGACTCCACAGTCCGTCCTACCCTCGCTCGACTCAGGGAGGAAGGTATAGAAGTTAAAACCCTTTAACACTTCCTCCCACCTTTTACTCAACTCAGTTGCGAACAAACAGTAGTCAGTCCCAGCTTTCCTTTTCGAGAGGATACTTCCTAGTAGCGCGCTCTTCACTTTATCCTGCTCTTCGGTGTTGCTGTTTAGCGAGTTCCCCCCGAAGTTGTAAACGCCTGAACGAAGCTGGAGGTCCTTCAAGAAACGCTCCGAGTAAGTACGCTTGTCTCTGTCGGGTAGTGTAGAATGGAAGCTGTACTGACAACGCCCCTTACGCCCCTGGAAAGTGCAGCCTAAGTAGTTGTTTACCGTTAGGTTGCTCACCTTTCCGTTCACGTTGTTCATCACCCCGTGGTTGATCGTGTCCTCAACAGAGATCAGACTGCTGCTCTCCCGACCACGGACCCATCCACCCCTCCGGCGGGAGGACGAAGAACGGCTCCTTTTGGTAGGTCCTCCTTCCAACCCTTCCTCCTCACGGGACCGCTTCTCAACCTGGGTGGACGACGAGGAGCTTCCGGAGCCGCGGACCGAGGACGGGTTCTCCCTCACGTGATGAGACCTTTCCCGACAGTAGTGGAAGGACGGAGGACGGCCACGTGCGGGCGAACGTCCCCCCTCCTCACGGGACCGCTTCCCCGTATGGTAGCCACCGACTGGGAACTCTCGAACACCGCGAGAGTGAGCAGAGCTCGAGTTACGTGAAGCGGCATGAGAACGCCATGCGCTCGACTCACAGTGACGCTGTGGGTCGTGACCTGGGAACTCTCGAACACCGCGAGAGTGAGCAGAGCTCGAGTCACGTGGAGCGGCATGAGAACGCCATGCGCTCGACTCACAGTGACGCTGTGGGTCTGTTGCTGAGTGACCTGGGAACTCTCGAACACCGCGAGAGTGAGCAGAGCTCGAGTTACGTGGAGCGGCATGAGAACGCCATGCGCTCGACTCACAGTGACGCTGTGGGTCTGTTGCTGGGTGACCTGGAGCACGAGCACGTCGTGCACCAGGAGTAGGGGTACTAAACTTTTGTAGTCGTACCATTTTCCCTTCGCACCTTCAGTTAGTCCGATTATGATTCAATTTTTTTTTGTCTGGGCGCAGAGGACGGAAAAAACGAAGCGGTCTGTTGAGACGCGTGCACCGGTTGGTAGGCCTAAAGGACGGTCGTGGTGCAGACCTCTACACTAGGAAATCTCGACGTTCTCCACGACACCGTTCACGTTGTTCATCAGCCCGTAGTTCTTCACGTTCGTTACGTACACGCTCCTCGCACGGGGGTGATCATCATCAGAAGGACAACGCCTTCGTGGGGGAGGAGAAGGCTCTCCTCTGTCTGCCGAGCGGGACCTCTTCCTTCCCTTCGGTGGAGGTTCGCGACGTGGGCGGGTTCTCGACTGTGGCGCCACCATTTTAACTTCGAGCCCAGGAAGACTCAGCCTTCCTCATTTTTTTGGGGGCCTTTCGTCGTAAAAACAGGCGTGTGCGACGTACTCCTCAGTCGAGTCAGTCACCGTGAAGGTAGGGCCGTCGATGAACGGTAGGTGTTTTGCCGTTTGCCGTTTAGGGAGCTTAGAGTACTCCTCGCTCTCAGTGGTCCACTCCTCCACAACCGTGGTTCCGTCTAGCACGTAGAGGTGAGAGAAACCAATTCCCTCGTACCAATAGTGGAGGTGCGAAACCCCTTTAGGTGGGTTCACAAAGGGGGCGTGGTACAAGGTCAGCTCTCTGGAGCCCAGGCGAAAGATGCGTGGGCCGAGTGGAGTACGGCAGCACGTAGCTTCCGCGGTCCCCTTGATCGTCTCCCCTCCCTCACCCGTTTCCCGACAGGCGTCTTCGTCGGATTCCCCCTCGGACTCTTCTTCGGACTCTCCCTCCTCGGACTCTTCGGACCCTCCCTCCTCGGACTCTTCGGACCCTCCCTCCTCGGTCTCTTCGTCGGACTCCCCCCCCTCCTCGGGCTCTTCCCGGGAGGCCTTGTCCAGCGCGCTCTTCTTAACCCCGAGTTTTGCGATGTACGAACGCACCCTGGCTGTGTCAAACGAGTGGTAACGGGGGTCGCGGGTTTCCTCTCCCAGGTAGGCCTCCTTGATCTTCACCTGTCGAAAGTCTTGCTCGTAGAAGTCTCTGCACTCGAGGGCGACTTGCCTAGCAGACACACCTTGCCCCAGCCCCAGCTTCTCTGCCACCACCAGGGTCATGTTTATGTCCAGTCCACAGTCCAGGAAGCACCTCATCATCACTCTCTGCACTTCGTAGTAGTTGTTGTCGTAGACTTTGAGGTTGACCTCCAGTCTGTGCTCCATGACGCTCTCCATCCAGTTTTCCAGGATCCTCACCACCTTATCCTGTCTCTCGTCGGGAAAACAGCTGAAGAGAGGGAGGGCATGGTTTGACCGCAGGAAGAGGTGCAGGTGGGTCACAACCTGCCTCCGCACCAACCTCACCGTCGGTTTCTGCGGTAGACCGGCTGTGGAAAGGACCCTCCTTAGGAGCTGTGTGGTCAAGTCGGACAAGGGCCTCTCCCGGATGACGGGTCGGTTCCTGCCCGACCTTTTGTGGGAAACGCCCGTGAGCAGGTCCTCTTTCTGGATAAAGACCCCTCTCTGGCTCCAGTACCGGTCCCCGTCCACGTCTTGGAGGATCTCCAGAGGATTCCTGTCTTTTCCCACCATCAACTCGAGGGCTTCCAACCCGTAACACTTGCTGGCGACCACCACGCTCAAGAACTGCACGACGAAAGCGTAGTTGCCCCGCTGCTCCCGCTTCCTGGGGAGGGCGGCGTACCAGTCCAGGAAGAGGATCGCGGCGGCTATGTGGAAGTCCAGGGAGACGGTCGTAAAGTGGGGGTGGATGCGGCTGCTCGTCTTGACGGTGATCTTGGAAGTGCAGTGGTAGAAGAGCATCACCATGTGCCTCTCCCACGGTTTCCCTATCTTCTGGGCGTACTGCGCCAGGGACACGGCGTACTGGATGCCCCTCCGGGACATACCGATCTTCTCGAGACGTTCCTCCGTCGTCCTCCTCACGGTGCTGACCAAGTCCCAGGTCAGCTTGTATTTCTCCGTCCGGTTCCCGGCTCCGTAATGGACCAGGCTCGAAAAGAGGAAGTGAGCCACAACCTTCTCCACATTCTTCCGCTTCAGCACCCCACTCTCCCGGACGAAGAGGTCCAGCACCCTCTTCCGGTGGTGAGCCCACAGCTTGTTCAGGGCGGATGGTAGGTCGTCGAACAGGGCCTCGCGTTTCGGCGGGTGGCCCTTCCTCTGCTCCTCCCTCCTCCTCTTCCGGAGGCTGCTCGAGAAGAAGCCGTTGCTCTTACTCATTTCCTGTTGGACCTTGACCACAAACTCCCTCTCTTCCGAGCTGAGGTCCAACCGTTTCTCGATGTAGTTGTGGAAGATGTTGGCCACCAAGTTCAGGCCCCTGTTGTAGCTTTTCACTGTCGCCGTCGCCGTGTCGTTTAAGAGGAGCTGCCTTTGGAGGAAGTTGATGGAGAGGAGGAAGAAGTTCGGGCAGAAGAGGATGACCCCAAGGTCCGGTTTTATGGCGGTTCGGTTGTTGGTGGCCAGGACCACGAACGAGAACGCCAGCGCCCTCCGGGTGCTCGAAAGGGCCTGCTCCGCGTTCGTCTGGTTCAGAGACCTGCCGCCCGCCAGCCAGAGTTCTCGCAGCATGTCGTCGCAGTGCTCACTCGCGGTGCCTTGGACGTACGGCTTCGCCCTCTGCAAGCTCGTGTTGCTCATCACAAACTCCTTGAGCGACTCGAAGAACTTGTCGGGGCAGAACGTGGCGAGCTCTCTGTCGTTGAGGAACTTCTTACTGTACTTCTCAGGGATCACGATTTCTCCGCGAGTGAGCCCCATGACGACCCCGCCGAGCAACGCGTCGTACTCCGCCGCTTTGCGGATGAACGGCTTGCTGCCGAGTGACGCGTTGCCGTCGCGCAGAATCCTTTTGAACTCCGAGTTCACGTGGTCGCTGAACCACACGTCCAGGGTCTGCTTGACGACGTCGAGGGGCTTGCCCGTGGCGGCCTCGGGCCCGCCACCACCGACCGCCTCCGGTACCTCCGTTCCCGCGGGAGTAGTAGCGGCGGCCGCCGCGCCTTTGGCGACCACGTTCTTCTCCAAGAACTCGGCGACCCACGAGCGGGACTCCGCCTCGACGAGGTAGACCTCGGCGTGGTACTTTTTGGAGCTTAGGTCGCGTAGCGCGTTCTTCCACTCTCCTTCCGAGGTCACCACGTAGTCCTGGCAGACGAGCAGGTCCCTGTAGGGGACCGAGAGGTTGAACACCTCGTTCTGCCGCGTCGAGGTGCTCCTTTGAGGCGGGTCCCCGGACCGCGGGTTCCTCTTGCTTTCGGGGTCCTTCACCACGAAGAGCTCCTTGTCGCGAAGGAGCCCGCAGTTCCTCTTCCGGCGGCGGACAAAGTCCACTGAGGTGTTTTCCAGGGGTAGACTGTGCTGGTAGCTGAGCAGGTGGATGACGTCGCTCAGGAGGTAGAAGGTTTTGCCGTCCGTGGTCACGAGAGACAGCAGGGGGAAACCCCCGAGTTCTTCGACGGCTTCGATCTTGAGCTTTTCCTCCAGAAACTCCGCCCGGCGGCGGAAGAGCTCCAGGAAGCCCATCTTCTCGTAAGGAACGATCGAAGGGCGCATCATCTCTTTTTCAGGAGCTCCCGTGAGCTGCCCGAACCTCAATTTTTTCCGCCGCGCCCGCCCTCCTCAGCACACCCAGTGGGGATTGGGTTTCTGAATGAAGGGAGGGGTGTCTCTGTAGTCGGCGGTGATCTCTTCCCCCTTGTGGATCGCTCGCTTGGCGAAGAGCCACCACCCATCCACGGACTTGAGCAGGACGCTGTTGGGAGAGTCGCAGTGGTTCACCCTGCTGCCCAACCTGGTGACCGTCCCGTCCTTCTCGATCGCCAGGAACAGGGGCTCTTTTTCTCGGAAGGTCCGGGTGACGAAGAGCCCCACCCCGTGGATGTTGCTCCTCCCGAAGAGGAAGCCCTGAGGCAACCGCTGCTTGTCGTCGTCCCTCGCCGAGGTTTCCCCTGTCCACTTCGCCACGATCTCCTCCCCCTCCTCTATCCACCTGTCGGCGATCAGCGAAACCCACCCCTCGTCCGACCGGAAGTAGGTGGCGTTGTAGAGCGAGTCGTCGTGCGTAACCTGGGACCCCTTCTCGGTGAGACGCCCCTCCGGAGTCCTCACCAGCAGGAGTTGCTCGTAGGGTCGGAAGACGCGGCTCGCCAGGACTGGCATAGTGACCTATGGTTTCCTACCTTTGAAAAAAAAAGGGGGTGAGATTCTGCGAGCGGCCTACTCCAGCTGGATGTCGAAGAGGTCCGCAGCGACCGCCTCCTCCTCAACCGCCTCGACGCTTCCCGCATCGTCCTCGCCAACCGAGGCGCGCCTCTCTCCGCGTTTCGCGACCACTCGGAGGTAGAGGGCCAGGAGGACAGAGGACACGACGACGTTCACGCTGTTGAAGGCGACGATCAGGTCGTCTCTCCTCATCACTCCGTAGAGGACCCACAGACAGACGCCCACCAGGTTGGTGAAGACGGTGCTGAGGCTGACGCCCTCGGCCTTGTCCTTCTCCCTCCAGACCTTGACCGCTTGGGGGACGAAAGTGAGGGTCGTGCAAGTTCCCGCGCATAGGCCCACCAGTTCACTGAACATTGGGGGGCCCTGGGAAAGTTCTGCGGTGGCGGGAGGGCTGTGCGTCGAGAGAGGGGCGAAAGTTTTTGTACCGCCTCACAAGATGTACGGCCAGGTGCTGAAGGAACGGTACGTCCTCCTCAAAGTCGTCGGGAAGGGGTGCTACTCGGACGTGTGGGTGGCCTACGACTGCGCCACCCGAGGCTTCGTGGCGGTGAAGAAGATCTGCCACCTCTCGGAGGAGGACGAGGAGGCCGCGAAGCGGGAGGTAGAGGTGCTCCACCGGATCGCCGGGGGGCCTTGCGTCTGCCCCCTGCTCGACAGCTTTGTCGACCAGGAGGACTCCTGGGAGCCTGGCGTGTTCACGTGCATGGTCTTCCCTCTTTTCGGCGGGACGCTGTACGACATGTACACCCGCAGGCGGCTGAAGAGCGAGACGGTGCAGTCTGTGCATGCGCAGCTTGGGTCGTTCCTCCGGTACCTCCACGGGGAGCACGGCCTCATCCACGGAGACGTCAAGCCGGAAAACCTCGTGTACCACGGGCCGAACCCCGCCTGCGAGAGGCTGACGCGGCGATTCGCTGGACACAGCATCCCCGACCGAGCGGAGGAGGCGTCTCGGTACATCCTGGAGCACGTGTTGCAGGAAGAGGACAAGAACTACGACGACTTCGAGGTCTACAACTCCTCGAACGAAGAGTCCACCAGCGGAAGCGACGACACGGGGGAGCTGGAGAGCGCGAGAAGCGACGGCGGCAGCGGCGGCGGCAGCGACGGCGGCAGCGAGTGGAGCGGCGGCAGCAGCGAGTGGAGCGGCGGCAGCAGCGAGGAAGACTGGTCTCACTGTTCCGGCTCAGAAGAGTCCGACGGCGGGTTCGAGGAGGAGGGGTCCGAGGAGGAGTCGTCCGAGGCCGTGGAGCCATTCGAACTGTTTGTGATCGACTACAGCAACACGCACGCGCTCTCGGAAGACTCCAAGTTCGTGTGCACCCGTTACTACCGGTGCCCCCAGAGCATACTCGGGAGCCCTGCTGGCTTTTACAAGGACTGGTTCGCGGCCGCGTGCACCCTCCACGAGCTGGCGACGGGAGCCGTCCTGGTGGACCCGGGGTCCGGCAAGCACAAAGACCGGAAGCAGCTCGAGATGATAGAAGTAGCTTACCCCCTGGTGCAGAAGTGGATCCCCAGTGACGTGGTCGTCCCTCCTATCCCCACAGAGGCGGTTGTCGTCGAAGGAGGAGATGGCGAGGCAGCCGGACAAGAAGGCGGCGAAGGAGGAGGTGCTGGAGCTGTGCAGCCGTGTGAGGGAGTTGAAGGTGGGTAGCTCCGTGCCGGGTCACGTTTTGTCGCGTCCCGCTTTTCGCTTGAACGGTCGTCTTCGCGCAGGTGGACCTGAGTTGCAAGGTCGACCGGCTGCTGGAGGCGTACGCGTCCAACCTCCACCTCCGTGTGCGGGTGGAGGTGCGGAGGGCCTTGAAGAGGATCTGTCGCGCGTTCCGTCTGAACCTGGAGGCGGTGACCCGCTTCGTCTCCAACAACCAGGAGCTGGACTTCTCGCGGGGGGAGGAGGAGGGCGTGTACCGGAAAACGGTGGTGGAGGGGGTCACGTACTACAAGCTGGACGACGACCTCTTCGACGAGAACCTCACCCCGGTCTCCTCCTCCTCTCTTTCCACCTGACGAAGCTATCGAGCGCCCTCTTTTCCTTCTGCCGGAAGCCGGGGACCTCGTCGAAGATGGGCGGTCGTCCCTCCCGGTTGTACTCGTGGAGCAGGTAGCTGCGGGCGGGCGCGAAAAAGCGGAAGTTCCGGGAGGCGAGGTGCAGCGTGAGCAGCTCCTCCTCGCCCTGGAAGAGGTACGGGAGGTCCAGGGCCGGGTACGCGCGGGCGAGCTCCTCGGTCCCGAAGAGCAGGCCGGCCCCGACGTACTGCTGCGGGACGGGCCGCGGACCCCGGGGGTCCTCCATCACCGCCCGGAAGCAGCTCACCCTCGGGTCCCGCGAGTAGGGGGCCGTTCGCCTCAGCACGGGCACGGCGCGCGCGCGGCGGTAGCGGGGGGGAGGGGGGTGCGTGGTGAGGACGTTCAGCGAGGGTCTCGGGGCGGTCATGAAGAGCTGGTCCAGGAGGCCCTGGTCCCAGCCCGGCAGGAAGGTGGTGTGGGCGTCCACCTGCAGGAACAGCGGCTGGCCCCGGTACAGCTCCCGGACGATCCACTGCCTCGCGCTCAGGGGCCCCTTGGCTTCCTCGAACGTCTCCACGTAGCGGACGGAGGGCCTGCGGATCGGCGGGAGGTCGTCTCCCCTGCGGTTCTGCGCCAGGACCCCGCACTCCACGTCGGCGGGCCTGGCGGCGTTGCGGAAAGCGCTCTCGACCGTCTCGTAGACCCGGCGGTCTCTGTAGGAGGCCACGGAGACAAAAATTCTTACCATACGGGTATATAATGGACCTTCCCGAGGTGAAAAAAAGATATAGGATTCTCACCGGCTTCACTGGAGCGCAGTCGGGTGGCTTCGGGATCCAGGACCTCAAGAAAGCAGTGACCCCCAAACAGCTCACCGAAGAAGAGAAAAAGCTGAAGGCAGATAACCAAGCCAAGAAGGAAGCCGATGCGAAGGCCAAAAAGGACCAGAAAGCGGCCGACTCGGAGGTCAAGGACGTCATCGATGCGGTCCGCGCTTTCTCCGAGAAAGTGTCCAAGTGCAAGATCTCGCTCCGCGAGTTGAAGACCGGGTTCAGCCACGACTTCCCCAAGAGACTAGTGGAGTACCAGAGCCGGACGGGAAGTTTACCGGACGTCACCCCCTTGGAACTCCTGAAACTAGAAAAAGAAGAAGGAGAAAAGGCTGACGAGGTCCTGGGACTCGTTGGGGACTTGAAGATCACTAGCAGCAAGATTATGAAACTGGCCCCTTCGCTGCCGGAGCCAAGCCGACTCGTCCTACAGCCACCGGAAGAGAAAGTGGTTAACAATCTCAATGAGCTATCTCGAGTGGGGAAAGATGCGCACAGTGTAAAGTCCAGCCTCGAAAAGCTCATGAAGACTCAGCAGGCTACCGTGGACACGGTGAAGGGGGACCTGGCGGCGCTCAAAGACGAACACGCGAACTTTATAAATAACACCGTCGTGACGAAGTCACTCCTCGGCAAAAGCAAGAAAAAGTTGACGACCACTGCCGGCGTGAACGAGATTCAAAGCAAGACCGGAACCCTCAAGGAAGAGCTGGATAGCTTGGAGAAAGAGTACACCGACAAGGTCGCCGAAGTCACTGCCACGAGTGACAAGCTGGGCAAGTTAAAGATCGACGCATCTGCGGCTGCTAGTGCTCCTGCCTCCGCGGTGAGCGACATCCCGACCACCGAGTTGATGGGAAGCGACTCGAGCTCCGAAGCCGCGTAAAAAGTCTTGATTCAGATTTCTCAACAGAATGAAAATGTCCAAGAAGGAGATCTTCGAGACGTACACCACCTTCATCAAGCAGCTCATGAAGACGCGGTGTGTCTACGTGGGCGAGGACGAGTTCGAGCCCGAGTGTCTGAAGCGGCAGGAGGTCCTGCTCTCCCTGGTCTCGAGCGTCTCCGAGACGCTGGAGAAGTCTCGCCTGGAGGCCTTCCTGCGGTTCATGACCTCCTTCGGGACCACGGACGTCGACGAGATCTTCCAGAAGATGGAGTCTTCGTCGGGGTGCGACGCCTTCTTCTTTTTCAACAAGGACTCCGCGGCCAACAAGCTCATCAACGTCGGGCGGATCCTGCGGGCGCAGTCGACTAAGGTGCGCACGCAGCTCCGGAACCACGTGCTGGTGCTCTTCCTCCTCTGCTGCCAGTACCTGCACCAGAAGTCCGGGGTGCCCAAGGAGTACAAGCCGCTGTACGACAGCTTCCTGGAGCACCTCTCGGAGGTCGAGTCGGAGCGCTCCTTCGACCCGGCGGAGTTCGGCGACTTCGTGAAGAACATGCAGCCGAACCTGTCCAGCTTCGTGTCGACGGCGGGGGGCTTGGACAAGCTCGTCGGTGACCTCGGGGGCTCCGTGAAGGAGACGCTGGGGAGGCTGGACCCGGGAGAGCTCGACCGGATGCTGGACGCCGTCAAGAGCGCGGTCGCCTCCGTGGACGCAGACAGCCTCAAGAAGACGCTGGAGAACGTGGACGTGTCGTCCCTCCTGAAAACCCTGTCCCTCTCGTGACGTGACGCGCGTAACCATGACTGACGACGGTGGTCTCGCGAAGTCCAAGGCCTCCGTGAACAACACCGAGTGGTGTTGTCGTCCACTACACGAGGTCGTCGCTCCTCTGCCGGTACTCCTCTTCAGTCTTCGCGACTGAGTCGTCTCCTTTGGGTGTGAGGACTTGGACGGTGTACTTTACACTCCCTCTTCCGCGGAACCTGATCTCACCAAAGTCCAGCTCCAAAGAGCTCTCGGAGGTTCTCTCCTCCAAGACTTTTTTTTCGTAGGTGTACCCGTGCTGCTCCGCTAGCAACTTCAAGTTATCTTCGTACAGGCGGAAACTGACTTCGGACAGCAAAACGTCGTCAAAAAGGCCCCGACGACGGTGAAACCTGCTTCGCAGGTGTCTGGTGCAGTCGGTGAAGACAGCGTTTGTGGTGGAAAAACCGAGGTTGTACACATCTATGAAGACTTTGTCGACCTTCTGTTGAAAGGCTTTAATCAAGCGTGCAGTGAAGCTGTCGATAAAGTAGTGCTCCGGTTGGGACTTGTACTTTTCGTCTCTAGCGTTCTCCCTGATGAACTGATCCATGTTAATGGTAGAGCTCTCCCCCACGGGGATCCTGATGTTTTTGAAGGCTTCTGTAAAAAAATTAACCAACTCGTTTTCCACCTCTTTTTCGTTCTTTATGAGCAACAGTCTCACCTTGCTTTCGTCATCGAGGTAGGGTATGAAAAAGTAGCGTTCGGTGCCTTTGCCGTACGTTTCCTCCATGAGCTTTTCAACAGTGTCGTTGTAAATGGGGGCAACAGTGACGTCAAAAAGCTTCCCAGGAAAGGGGTGTTTGCGAAGAGCGTCCTTGGCTTTCCGGAGGAAGTTGCCCAGGGCGTATTTGTCCAGCATCAGGACCGAAAGGGTGTCGACTGCGAGTACGCAGTCAAGTTCCGTCGCCTCCTCTAGCTTGTCCAACTCTTCGGCGGAGCTGGACACGACGTTGGGGTCCATAGGTCGACTGTCGATCGCGGTGTACCTCCCCAGGGAGGGAACACCCAGAAGACTGGTAACGGTGTTGAAAAACCAGTTGTTGCCAGCCCCCACTTCGAGCTTCTTTGCTTGGAGGAACGTACACGCCAGCAAAAGATCGAGGTCTACGCCCCGCTCACTCTTCAGACCCTCTACTACTCGTTGCACTTTGGCCACGGTGTGAGGGTAGGGGAGGTCGCGGTCGTCAGGGTCTTGGGCTTCGATGTCTTCTTTGAGACAGGGAATGCGTCGGGAGAGGTTCTCGGCAACGCACCTGAAGATGCTCAGGGCTAGGGTCACCTCGAAAGGCTTTTTGAATCCAAGTCCTAACCTGTTAAAGTCTTCCTCTGTGAGAGGGGCGGCACCTCTCATTAGACACAGGTACTTCGATTTCACAAGAGAGGAAGGCATGTTGCTCTTTTAAAAGGTTTTTTTTTGGGAAGTGTTTGTGGACTGGTTAAAAAAAAACACCAGGGGCACGGAAAGTCTGCGTTGTCCAAGAGGGCGTGGACAGAGGGAGGGCGACAAAAAAATAGGAGTGCTTTTTTCAATGAAGGTGGTGGAATACAGCAGCGAAAGTTACGACACGCTCCGAAGAAAACACCTCCGTCAGACAGGCCAGACTCTGGACCCGGACCACACCGTGGTCTTCCTGCAGCACGGTCAGGTCGTGGGCTACTGCGTGTACTACCGAAACAAAACCGAAGTGTTTGTGGACTGGTTCCAAGCTCAGGGGCACGGAAAGTCTGCGTGGTCCAAGTTGGAGAGGGCGTGGACCCAGAGCCGTGTCCGCAGGGTTCGGCTCAACTGTTCCGTCGACCCGACCGAGCCGACCAGCACTGTGATGAAACGGATCAACTTCTGGTTCGGTCGCGGTTTCAAGGTGCACAAGATCCGTTACCGGAAGGACCACGGGCCTCTTCTCGGGTTGCACAAGGCTCTGAGCGCCTCGTGACGAGTGCGCTACATCTCCTTCCCCGCCCGGTGGTCCGGTGACCGCCCGGGGGACACAATTTCTCGAGAAAGAGACATACGTACATGCACTGTGCCCCGGGAAAAGAGAACAACTTCCGAACGTACAAGAGCTGCTACTCCCTGGACTCCCTTGTTGCCCTGGCCGCGTCCTACAACAAGAAGTGGATGGCGGACTCCGCCGCGGGCGTCAGCTACCCCTTCTCCCTCATCTCCATCCGCAAGGACCCGGCCTACCTCGTCCGCGAGCTGAAGCAGAGGCTGTACCCCTCCTGCGCCGACGACCAGGCCTGCTGGGCCGAGCAGGACTTCGCGAAGCGGCTGCAGGACCCCGAGATCAGCCGGTTCACGTTCCGGCCGGTGGGCCCGCAGGGCCGCTTCGACTGGCTGAGCACCACCGACATCAACGCGGTGATGGAGCAGTACGAGAAGGCCGACCCCGCCTTCCTCTTCCTAGGGGCGGTGCCGGTCGACTTCGACGACCTCAGAATTCTGGGGATACGTAACATGTCCTTTCGGGACGTCGAGCGGAAGCAGAAGAAACACAAGCTGGGCGTCGTCTTCAACACGGACGAGCACTACAAACCGGGCCAGCACTGGGTATGCGCCTACGTCGACCTCGAGCGCGCGCAGATCTACTTCTTCGACTCGGTCGGCCAGAAGCCCGACCGCAGGATGACCCGCTTCCTCGCCAGGGTGTCGACCTACCTCTCGCACGAGAAGAACATCCCCCTCGAGCGCCAAGACATCTGCCACAACCCGGTCGTCCACCAGAAGGGCAACTCGGAGTGCGGGGTCTACTCGGTCCACTGCCTCGTCCGGCTCCTCAAGGGAGAGAGCTTCCGCGCGATCGCCAACCGGCCGCTCTCGGACGCCGAGGTCAACAAGTACCGCAAGAAGTACTTCCGCGTGAGGTACTAAAGAAAGAGGGTCGAAGAAAATCAGGTGTATGAGAGCGCAGATGAACGCGCGCGCGCAGAAATCAAGCACCGTGTTTCGTTGGACGGCTCCACGTACTACTCTGTGACGGCGCGAAGTGCTACCCGGCGGTGGAACGGGGCCTCGAAGTGGTGGAGGGGGGAGAACACGCGTACCACGGGACGGAGCTAACCTTCTGGAAGAGCATCACCACAGAGCGATGGAGCCAAAAGAGTGTTGTGAACTCTCTCAACGACCCAACTCTCTGAGCCGACGTTCGATGTCGAGGCGGTGAGTCCGGTAGACCCGCAGCAGGGAGTCGTTCCCCTGCGAGACGGGCAACCCGATTTCGTACCCGATCCTGTCGATCACGAGCTCCCTGTCCTCCAGAGGAAGGTCGGCGATCCGGCAGCACGGGAGCTCCGGCTGCAGGGGCCAGTGCATCCGCAGAGAGAGCACCTTTGTGATGTACGACGTCCACAGCGCGTAGCGGCCGTCCCTCCCCGCGGGCCAAGCGAGAGCGAAGCGGGTGCAGTAGTCGTTGAAGTCCACAACGTCCAGGACGTGCGCGCAGAACCCCTTGAGGTGTCTCGGCATTTCGTCGTAGTACCGGTTCATCTGGTCGAGGTAGTCACCCATGGCTGTGGCTGAAAAGGACGCAGAAGAAAAACAGTGGGCAGTGTCAGTTGGAAACGCACGGTATCCCGTTGACCTTGCTGTTCGTCGGCTTGGACGTGTATCCCTGAGTGTACCCGTTGTCGTAGGTACACTTGGGCGACGTGCTCTTCAGGGCGTGCAAGCCCGGGTTATACGCACAGAGGCAGTTCTTTGCAGTGGACGACGACTTGGACGACTTCGAGTGACCTCCTCCCATTTGGTACCAGAGTGTATTTCGCGTTCAGGAAGGGGAGCTTTGCTCCGCTAGGAAACGGGCTGACCACAAAGTAGCTCTCGCAGCAAAGGTTTTTTCCCGCACGGGCTCCTCCTGGAGCCAGGCCGGTACCTCGTCCACCGGACTGAGGGGTGGCGCGACACCTGCCTCTCCAGGAGGACCCTCGGCACCTTGCACCAGCTCAGCCACCGCCGCCACCTCTTCTGCAGCCGCCTGAACCCGCGCATCTTGACGACACACAGCGTGAAGGGGTCCCAGAAGTACGGCTCCACGAAGCCGGCGTGCATGTCCGGAATCCCCGCGAAGAGCTCCAAAAAATCCGAGACCTCTTCGACGGAGTCCAGGAACGTGTAGACCACGAAGTGGTGCCCCTGCACACACGCGTGTCCGTCGGGGTCCAGTGTTATAGTCATCAGGCCCCGCACCTCCCGAGCGCACCACCGGTGACGCACTCACCTCGATCTCCGGGGGGTACGGCCCCCAGAACCCGGAGTCGTGGAGCGAGTAGACGGCGAGCCTCATCCCTGCGGAGTGGGCACAACAGAAGAAAAAAAAATTAGTGCGGGCTCCACTTCACTGTGCAGCGAACAAAAAGAACTGGTACCTCGCCAGCTAGACAGGCCGGGCAGTGAGGCGGTGCGAAGTGTCCAACACGAAGATCGGAGGCACTCGCCCGAAGGGCACGGGGAGGTCTATTTCAGCCCGCTGCTGAAGTTCCTGCAAGAGAAGCCAGACCAACCTCCAGAGAAGGTCCACCTCGCTCCTCGGCCGGAGGTGGCAGCGACGGTCACAGATGCCGTCTCGGCAGCGGCAGCGCCTGCTCTGCATGAGCTCGACGAGCGGCCCGACGGCCCCCGAGCATACTCGGTCGTAGTCACCCCTTTCCCGTCGGAAAGAAACGTACCTCAGGATGGAAGCCTCGAAGTACACCCTTCCCAACATCTGCTTCACGGCGGCCGGAGGGACACGGAGAAGCACCTTGCACACCCTGACCTCCTGCGGGTCCCTCAGCAGGTCTTGCCGCTGATGCCCGTCGACCAGGGCGCGCGCCAGTCGCTTCGAAAACTTGGGTTCGGCGGGCCGCTCGGTCCTCGCGGAGGTCGTCCTGGCGGGAAGTGCCGTCGAGGCCGAGCGCCGAGGCCTCCGGCGGAGTGAGTAGAGCCAGGCCCAGCAGTCCCGGACCCACCTCGCGTGTTCGGGAGACCGGTCGGACTGGAAGCAACACTCCGTCCGCAGGTACTGGGCCCACCGCATCGTACTGAAGGCCGCCGCGAGGGTGGCGGCCCCCGCGAAGTCGGCCACCAGCTGACCCACCTCCACAGGAAGGCGTTCCACCCGACGGATGAACAGCCTCTGGCAGCAGCGGCTGCAGGCGCAGAGCAGGTCCACTTGGACCCGCCCGCGTGTGTCAAAGTCGACCTCTTGCCATGGCGAGAAGTCCGTCATAACTCGCAAGCTCGCTCCGTGAAGGAGCCCGTTCACTTTTTTTTTCCGGCCTTTGCCAGGACAGACGCACCTGACCGAGGGGCAAATTTTTTAAAACGGGCTTAGAGGTTTATACAGTAAGGTCAGAAAATGGATGGGCAAGAACGAAAACCCGGACGGACGCTCCTCGTGAAAAACTTCGGCAAAGACTTCGACCTCAGCACCCTGAAGGGAGTGGAAAAGATCGACGAGTCGCCGACCAGCGCCAAGTTCATCGAGTTCAAGGACGTCGAAGACGCCATAGTGGCGTTCCAGAAGCTGCGCACCACCGGCGTGCGGGTGAAGTACGCCTACTACAAGCTGTTCGTCAAGTTCAAGACGGACGTCAGCGACCTCTTCGAGGACGAGGTGCAGGGGATGGTGGAGGAGGTCCTCGACCAGGACATCGGCTTCCAGACCAACGCCATGAACTTCAAGCTCTACAAGAAGAAGGGCCAGTTCATCAACTGCGGGGAGGTCGTGGTCGACCTCCTGCGCAGCGTAAAGCACTTCTCCAAGCGGTCCTTCTCGGGGGCCGTGGCAGGGCGACCGGTGGTCTTCGAGATCTACCGGTACCGCACCAACAAGCCCCAAAACAAGGAGTAGGGCCCAGGCCCGAACGGTGAACCGGGAAAAAGTACAGCTTTCTCCTGAGTAATGTACCCGCTCAGCGGACGTTCCCCCTTTCAGAGTTTTTTTTTCTCACACGACTGGCCTCGGAGAGACGGAGCTCGACCAAGCACGATAGCACCCTAGCAAGAAAAACACCCAGGCCATCGGCTGTGGTGCAGCAGCAGGGAGGACCGAAGCCGAGGCCGCGTCGGGGTCGGCCAGAAGCCGGTGCTGTACCGCCCCACGGCCCGCCGGCGGGCGGGGGGCAGGAGGACCGTCGACGGAGGGACCTCGGCGGCGGGCTCCGTCAGCGCGGCGCCCCCGGAAAAAAAAACGTCCGCCTGCCACCGGTTGATGCCGGTCGAGAAGACCAGCGTCTGCGAGCGGAACTCACGGTACAGCCGGTCCAGGTTCGGGGACGACGACGGGCCCCGGCTCACCACGCACAGCGACTCCCGCCTCTCCTGGCGGAGGGGAGCGGCCACCCGGTCCAGGACCAGCTGCACCTCCTCCCCGCTCATCGAGAGCGGGTTCTGGAACACCAGCCAGTCCACCTCCAGAGGGTCCTCTCGGTGAGGCAGGTCGTCCAGGCAGAAGCACAGGGACGGGAACAGCCGCCTCGCCGCCACCAGCTTCCTCGGGTCCGCGTCGCAACCCACCAGGTTGAGGGACCCGTTGTTCACCACCGCCCCCAGGTGCTGGCTCAGGCTGAACGTGGAAAGCCCGCTGCCGCAGCTCACGTCGAGCACCCGCAGCTCCGGCCTCGGCAGGCTCCCGAACTGGACCAGCAGGACCTCCCGGAAGAACACCGGCAGGAAAGCGACGGCCGCGCGCATCTCCTCCCGCCCTGGGGAAAAAAAGAGAGAGGCAGCGAGCACACACGCAGCACCGCGGCGCTCAGATGTGTGTGGTGGGTCACAGAGCGAGGTGCTTCGTTCCCTAGGGCGCCCGGCCGTCGCCGCGAGCCGCAGCCGCGGTGGTACACACCGCGAGCGCCTCGGCCCGGACCTTGTGCCACCGGTGGTACACGAGCCTGGACGCCTGCAGCCTCGCCCGAGCGCTCATCCTCAGCCCTCCCGGCCCCCCGCGCAGGAGCACCCTGCGCAGCGCCCACAGGACCTCCGGCAGGTCTCCCTCGCGCGAGCGCAGCAGGCGGACCACGGCCTCCCAGAAGGACGACTCCTCGCGGAGGAGGGGGTCGCGCACCGACGGGAGGAGAGAAGCCACAGCCTTGAGGATCACCGCCTTGCTCACGCCGCAGCGCTTGGAGGGGTCCAGGGAGCCCACCAGCAGTTGTGCGACCTGTCGGCGCAGAGCGGTCGTCGCGAGGAAGAACTCGGGCACCCGCTTCAGTAGCCGCAGGCAGAGGGTCACCGCGTCCTCCTCCTCCTCGCCCTCCGGGGGCAGAAGCTTCAGCAGGGAGGTGCCTACAGAACGCACAACGAGCGTGTCCCGCGTCTCCTCCAGAAAGACCTGCAGGTGATTGAGGCGCCGGAGGCAGCTGCTCACGATCGGGTTACTCGGGTACCTGGCCAGAAAACCGGTCAAGAACGTTTCCGCCACGGCCAGAACGAGGTGCCGCTGAAGGAAGCACGCCGGCGCACAGGAGAGCGCGTCCAGTGTCAGCTCCGCGACCGTCGTGTTGGGGTCCTCCAGCGACCCGTCCGCGACCCTGAGGAGCGTCGGGACCACCTCGCCCAGCACCCGGCCGAAGCCCGCGGCCCGCAAGACCTCCTCCGGGAAGCAGGACAGGGTGGCGAGCGCGCTGGCCTGGAACGCCGCCAGTGGGCGCTTCCGGAGCCCCCCCAGAACGGCCCCGGCCGTCTCCTCCGTGAAGAACACGCGCGCGGGAAACCTCCTCAGCGCGACCACCAGCTCCGCGCTCCCGGACCGAAGCTGGGACACCACGCGCAGTCGGACTCCGTCGCTGAATCGCGTGCAGCTGGCGAGCAGCCTCCCAGCCACACAGTCCTTACGCTTCACTACTTGGTCGAGCGCCTCGCAGAGTAGGGAGTCGTCCGAGAGGGCTTCCACCGGCACGAGCTCGAGCGCACTCAGCCGGCAGCCCTCTGAAAAGCGGTCCGGGGCGCGAACGATGGCGAGCATCCTCTGCACCACCGTCGGATCCAAGTTCTCCGCCGCGGGGGACGGGCCCAGCCCCAGTCTCTGCACGGCGGCCTCCACGACGTCCGGAAGCGGGTCCCACAGGCACAGGTAGTCCTCCCAAGACTGCGGCGGGCCCGCCAGCCGCAGGAACCGCGCGCGCACGGCAGGGAGCGGGTGGATGAGCATCGCCCGGATCGCCGCGGGCGGTGGCCACACCCCGAAACCGAAGGCGGCCTCGAGGACGCCCGCGGCGGCCAGGGCGTCCCCTTCCTCACTTGCCGCCCCGCGGTGGAGAAGGGCCTCGACGAAGCCCGGGTCTCGGAGGGCCTCCACGACGCGCTGGTCGCGGAGCGACGCCGCCCGCGGCACGAGGAGCAGGAGCTGGAGCGCGCGGGGCCGTGTCTGCGGGTCGCGCAAACAGGTCGCCAGGTACGGGAGCAGGTCGCGCAGAGGCGGCTCGTGCTTGAGGAGAGACTCCACCAGCTTTTCTCTTACGGTCACTTCGTGCCCCGGAAGCATCAGCAGGACGGCGTCGAGGCGGGCTCGCTCCGGCCCGCACCACGCGGCGCCCGTGGCCGCCCGCGCCAGCACAGCGGCGGCCTCCAGCCGTACGGCCTGCTTCTCGTCGTCCTTCTCCAGCACCTCGGCGACCTCGCGTACAACCCCGTACGTGTGCAAGTCCTTGCCGACGACTCGAACCGCCAGTCTGCGGACGCACCATAACCCATGGAAGAGCGCCTCCCGGAGGGCGTCGATGAGGTACTGGGGCAGATCGGCCGCCGGAAACTCCTGGATGACCAGGAGAGCGTGCTCCGCGCACTTCTGCATGTGTTTCACGCCCCTGAAAGGCCCCCGCTCGTATTTCAGGTCGGTCAGCCACACCTTCAGCAGGGGGGCGGTAGCGGCCAGCGGCAGCGCGGCGAGCGTGTCCCTCAGGAAGTCGGGAGAAGGGCCCCCGAAGCTCGACACGAGCCTCTCCAGCCCCCAGGCCACCCTCTCTGCTACCTGCTCCGTGATGACTTCCGGCCGCTCCCGGGAAAGCGAGGCGAGTTCCCTCGCGGCCTCCAGCCGCAGGTGCGCGTCCTCACCGAGCAGCACGTTGAGCACCCTCCAGACGTCGCCCTCCTCAGAAGCCCGTCTCAGCGACAGGTACTCCTGGTCGTCGTCGTCGGAGAGGTCCCCGCCGGGCTCGCCGGCGCTCGGCCCGGGCGCCTCCAGACTCTCCTCGTCGGGACTCAGTGCAGCAGAAGCAGTCTCGGCAGACATATGGTTTGACAGCACGTGCTCGGCCTCCCCGGCCCCTTCAATTTTTCGGGGCCGAGCCCCTCAGTTCCCCTCGTAAAAAACCTGCACGGGGGGACAATGGACTACCGCTACGTAACCTGTCTTCTCACCGACGACTACCTCCCCGGGGTCTTGGGGCTCGCCCGCTCCCTGAGGAGGACGGGCGCCCAGTACGCCATGGCCTGCATGATCCTCGCCGACTGCTCCTGCGTCGACGAGCTTCAGAGCGAGGGGATCCAGTGCCTGACCGTGCCGTACATCGCCCACCCGTTCGCCGGCCTCCTGCACGAGAAGGCGGCCTACAAGGCGGGGAACTACACCAAGCTGAACGTCTTCAGCCTCAGGCAGTTCACGAAGATCGTCTTCCTGGACGCGGACACGCTCGTGCTGGGCAACGTCGACCACCTGTTCAGCAGACCCCACCTGACGGCGTGTGTGGCTGGACGCTCGGTCCACCCCGAGTGGACGCACATGAACTCCGGCGTCCTGGTCGTGGAGCCGGACCTCCTCCTCTTCGAGGACATGATGGCGAAGGTCGGGCTCATCGAGGAAACCGTCCCCGTCGTCACGCAAGGGGACCAGCACTTCCTCCACGCCTACTTCCGGAGGTGGTGGGAGGACGCGGACCTCCTCCTCCCCGAGACCTACAACTGGCTCGTGAACGACCAGGGGCCTCCCGACAGCGCCGTCCTCGTCGCGCACTTCGACGGCAGCCCCAAACCATGGAGCGGGGGCGCGAACGCCGCCCTGTGGGAGTCGCTGCTGAACGGCGCCTCGTGACCGGCTCGCGGCGCTCGTGCAACTAACCACCCCTCACGAGCTGCTCCCTTCTCCCCCTACTACCACAGATGATCCTCGACCGGCTGCTGCTGCCGCCCATGTCCGTTCCCCCGACGAGCCACGACTTCGGCCACGTCTTCTGCGGGGGGAACCAGCAGGAGGAGGTCACCACCCTGATCTTCCCGGGAAACTGCCAGTCGCCGCGGCTCCGGCTGCGCAAAAGGAACAGCGTCGTCGTCCGCTACGTCAGGGGAGACGTGCGGCGGTCGATCGAGAACGGGAGGAGGGCCTACGCGTTCTGCCGCGAGCGGAGCCACTCCGTGAGGGTCGTGTGCTTCTCGCTCGGCGCGGGGCTGTTTGCGGAGGCCTACTGCCCGGCGACGTGGCAGGTCAGCAGCGTCACTCTCTTCGCGCCCCTACCGAACCTCAGAGACCTAGCCAAGAGGAAGGTCGGCAGCCTCCTGGCCGCCCTCTTCGTGGGGAACCACCAGCTCGCGACCACGGACAACTTGCAGAAGAAACTGCGCAGGAACACGCCCTGCGCGATCGTCCACGGAACGGAGGACGGCGTCATCCCGCACGAGCTCAGCGTGGACATGTTCCTGCGACTGAGGGAGTCAGGCAAGAACGTGCGCTTCCGGTCGCTCCAAGGCAGGGGGCACAACGATCTCCCCTGGCTCGTCCGAGGCTAAAGAGTAGCCCAAAGCAACTTTGTCCCCTCAAAAGTAATGGTTTTAGCCGAGGTGTTCTCCGTCTTCGTCGAGGAAAACAAGCTCCTTTTCTACACCGGGGTCTTCGTCATGTGCACCACTCCCATCACGACCACCTTGCTGCCCGGCATGTACGGAGCCTTCTTCGAGAGGGTCATCGAGAAGCAGAAGAAGGAGGCGCTGCGGCTCTTCTACGTAGTCATCTTCTCCCTCGCGGTCTCCTGGGCGGCTGCCTTCCTGAACGACCTCTGCGACGCGTACCAGGTCCCCCTCCTCCTCAAGACCTTCCGCTCGGTGTTCGTGAGAAAGGTGGTCGAGAAGCACCAGGGAAACTGGAGGGAGGTCAACTCGGGCGAGGTGCTGTCCAAGATGCTCCGCATGGAACACCTCGTCGCCACCTGGTACCCGAAGCTGAAGTCGCAGGTGGTCCCCTTCGTCCTCTCCTTCTTGGTCGTGGTCGTCTACTTCCTATCGACGGACGTGGTCGTCTCGCTGGCGCTCGCGGCCGCTTTCCCACTCGGCGTCTGGTTCTACTCCGACCGACGGTGCGACCAGGTCACCCAGGAGGCCACCGAGCTCAACACCCGCGTCCACGAGGAGGCGGAGGACGTCTTCCGCAACCTGCTCTACGTCGTCACGGACCACACGAAGGCGAGCGAGCTGGCCCGCCTCCTCTCCTTCGAGAAGGCATTCCGCCTGAAAAAGCTCAAGTCCCTCCTGTGTCTCTCCACAAAAAAGCTGTGGATGGCAGCGGCCGTCGTCTCCGTCATGGCGGTGGTGCTGTACCGCGTGAAGACCGGGGTCCTGGAGCAGCGCTACACCACCTCCCAGATGTACGCCGCCGTCCTCGTCGCCACCTATCTGCTGGACAACGCCCCCTGGTTCGTCGACACGCTCAACGAGCTGGTCACCGAGTACGACGCCGTCCGCGGCGTGGAGAGGGATCTGCGGGAAGAAGTCTCGACGACGAGAAAAAGCGGGGCGGAGTGCGGACCCTCCTTTCGGGGGGACCGCGACCTGCTCACCGCCTTCGCAGTGTCGTACGCCTACGGCGGGAACGAGGTCCTCCGAGACGTGTCCCTGTCCGTGAGGGGCGGGGAGGTCCTGCTGCTCCTGGGGCAGGTAGGGAGGGGCAAGTCGACGCTCCTGCGCATCCTCGCCGGCGCGGTCGCGCCCCTCCACGGGTTCGTCCTCGTGGACGGCAAGTGCGACGACTTCTCCGAGGTGGGGTACATCCCCCAAACCCCGACGCTCTTCTCCAGGACCGTCTACGAGAACGTCGTGCACGGAGGCAAGAGGGCCTTCGCGAGGGAGGACGTGCAGGCGGTCCTCGCCTCCTTGAACCTCCACCTCGACCTGGACGCCCCGGTGGGCAAGAACGGCTCGCGGCTCTCCGGCGGACAGCGGCAGCTGCTCCTCTTGGCCAAGTTCGTCCTGCAGGCCCCCAAGGTGCTCGTGATGGACGAACCCACCGCTTCGCTGGACGAGCCCTCCAAGCGGCTCTTCGTCGAAGGGGTCAGGCGCTTCGTGCAAGACGGGACGCGAGCCGTCGTCCTGTCGAGTCACGACCCGGTCGCGGCCGCGCTGGCCACCAGGACCGAGAGCTTCTAGAAAAACCGCTGGCAGAAGGCGGCCGCCGAAAAGAAAGAAACGGGCTCGAAGTAGTCCGCTGCCACGACGGCCAGCAGCGTAACGCAGGCCCCGGCCGCCGCGTCTCGCACGAGGGCCCTGGGCTCCCCCCCGCCCTCCGTCCAGTTCAGGGAGACGAGGGCGCCCAGGAGGGCGACCCTCCACAGCTCCGGCTGGACGAGCAGGAGAAGCAGCGACGTCTTGACGGAGGCCTTGAGGACCCACTCCTCAACCGACGGCCGGATGCCGAAGAGGGCAAAAGTGGCAAAGTAGACCACCGCCCTGTGCATACACCCTTGCTCACATTTTTGTCCCGGGCCGAGGTACGGTTTTGGGGTAGAAGCAGGGAGCGAGCGCGCTGAGCTGCCTCTTCGGGATCGGCCCGGTCGGAGGGGGAGCGAGCGAGCTGCGCTGCCTCTTCGGGAACGCCTGAAGGTATGCCCCCTCTTTCTGGGGCCTGAACCGTCCCTCGGCGATTGTGAGCTGAAAAACCTTCTCGCCCCTCCGGAGGCTCTCCAGGCGGCGCGCAAGCAGCTCCAGCGTCTGTTCCAGGCTTCCGAGCGCGCAGTTGAACGCCCACAGGGGGAGCAGCTTGGTCTGCAGGAGGTGCGTGCCGCCGATGGGATCGCCCGCCTCCGTCAGGACCCGGTGTGAGTGCGCGAGGTCAAAGGTGCCAAGCCGGGTCATTCCGCCCGTTTCGTTCACGTATTGTACCTCGTACATAGCTCTCGGCTCCTCGCAAACCGTCGTCTCACGCCTCATTTTTTTCCCCGCCGCCTGAAAACAGACATGGACGACGACGAGCTCAGCTGCCTCTTCTCGTCACGCATGACGGTGAGCAAGGACCAGGTGCAGCAACTGCAGTGCAACCTGGACGACGTGCGGAGGTTCAACAGGAGCTGCACGAGCCTGGTCTTCCGCCTGCGGGAGAAGATCAGCCAGTACCTGGAGCACATACAGTTCGAGTCGCAGGAGGAGAAGCGCATCCAGCACCTCCTCACTAGGGCGATGGAAGAGCGAGACTTTTTCCACTTCCTCTCCTTATGCGAGGAGGCGTTCACGAGTATTCTGGGGGCGATTGAGTGACCGAGAGACACGAGAAGAGGCGCTTCCAACGCCACCACCACGGGTCGCGGTACGTCCGGGTGCGCTCGTCGATCGCCACTCCCGCGGTGGTGCGGATGTCGTCAACTGACATCGGGGTCCACCCCTTGCTTGTCAGGAGACGGTAGAGGGAGACCGCCTCCGCGAGGTCCTTGGGGTGGGTCACGAAGTCCTTCCCTTCAGAGAAAACGGCGCCGACCCAGGTGTCGTCCTGGGAGCACACCAAGACGCAGGCGCCGTCCCAGTGTCCGGGACCCTCGGAACAGGGGGAGCGGCAGCCGAAAGCCGTGCTCACGGCGCGATTGGCGGGAGGCGGATCCTCGGGCACCGTCACTTCCATCTTGTCCACGCACAACGCCACGTCTCTAACCCGTTGAACGCGGGCCCTCTGCGTGAGGCGTCAGGACCGGGGACTTTTTTTTCGAGGGGAACCTTTGATGCCGTTCAGCCTCGTCACCCTGGGCTCTCAGCTGTGTGTCGGCGGTGTGCCCAAGGTAACCTTCTGGAAAACGCAGCACCGGAAGCCTTCCGAGTTCCTCCTGCTGTGCGTGGAGCAGGAGTTTTCGACGAGGGTGTCGTTCGGGGAGTCCTCCACGTGCCCGGTGGGCGCCTGCGGCGACCTGGTGAGGGAGGTGGTGCTCAAGCTCGAGACCCCCGCCGTCTTCTCCGCGGAGGACCCGTCCCGCTGCTTCCGGTGGAAGCCCGGGCTGGGCTACCGGGCGATCCGCTCCGTGCAGGTGGAAGTGAACGGAGAGCTGCTGCAGACGCTCACCGGAGACTGGCTCCTGCAGCAGATGCAGCTCAGCGACAACCTGGAGGGCCTGAAGAAGATGGTGGGAGAGGTGCCGAGCATGACGCAGTTCTCCCCCCTCCTCCAGCCGAGGACCCTCTTCGTCCCACTCCCCCTCTGGTTCTGCGCCCGGGGGCGCTACTTTCCCGTGAGGGTCACGGACAACTTCAAGGTCCGCCTCGACCTGGAGCCCCTCGGCAGCCTGCTGGAGCAGGGCCCTTTGTTCTCCTGCAGGGTCGTGGGCGGGTCCTCCGCCCCGTGGGTGGCGGGCGACGAGCTGGCGACCGACGGGGGGGGCACGCGGGTGGCCTTCTTCGGGTTCGACGGCGACCGGCTGCTCTTCAACCTGCTGCAGGGGTGCCTGCCCGCCCCGGGCGACCTGCTGAGGGCGGGGGCGTCGTCCGTCGCGGTCTCCGCCCCCGCGCAGGCCCTCCCCGACCCCGGACCGCCGCAGGGGGCAGAGGTGCGGAAGGCCAGCCTGCTGGTCGACTACGTCCTGCTCGGGGACCGCGAGAGCGAGCTGGTCCTCGCAAAGGATGAGTTCCACTACCTCCTCCCCGAGGTGCACGTCTTCCAAAGCCCCTTCTCCCGGGACGCAGCGCAGGAGGTGCGCTTCTCCGTGCCTGCGCCCTGCGTCGAGGTCGTGTGGTGCGTCGAGGACCGGCTGGGGAACAAGGTATCCGAGGACGTTGCCTTCACGCTGCAGCTCAACGGGAGCAACTTCCTGGAGGACATGCCCACGGACTTCTTCCGCTACATCCAGCCCTTCCAGCACCACAACCACTACCGCAGGATGGACCCGGGGTACTTCTTCTACTCCTTCGCCCTCGCCCCCGAGCAGGCGCAGCCGTCCGGCAGCTGCGCCCCGCTCCAGCAGATGCAACTCCTCATGAAAAAAAAAGGCCTCAAGGTGGACCTCCGCGTCAAGGTGTTCGTGACGACGCTCAACGTCGTGACCGTCAGGGAGGGGAGAGCGAGGCTCATCCTTTAGGTGAGGCTGGCGCGACAGCCACCCTCCTCGCTCTCAGCGTACTCCTCGCTCTCAGCATACTCCTCGCTCTCAGCGTACTCCTCGCTCTCAGTGTACTCCTCGCTCTCAGCGTACTCCTCGCTCTTCACGTACTCGTAGCGCGCCAGAGCTTCCTCGTTCATCTCCTCCGTCGTGAAAACGTGAGCCGCGAGAGGTCCGTGCCTCGCGTAGAGGTGTAGTCGGTTCGTCCGAAAGTGTTCGTCTTCGTCAGCGCAAAGCCAGAGAACAGCGATGGTTTGCCCTCCTTGTTGCCGCAGTTCTTCGGTGACCTGGGCGAGCACCAGCGCTCTGTTCTCCTCGAAGTTCTCCGGTCCGTGAAGGAGAGGGTCCTCCAGTCGGAGGTGGTCGCAGGTGACCAAGCAGGTTTTCCACTGGTTCTCGAGCTTGCACAGCCGTTGCTTCTCATTCACCACGTCAAAGCTCTTCGTACACAGCCAAGCCTTATGGTCGTCGTGGTGCCACTGTACCACCACAACGAGTTCTCCCTTCAGGACTTGAACGTCCTTCTTCCATACCTTGCGGAAGAACTCTAGTACGTCGGAAGCCTCCATCACAACACACACTCCTAGCTCAAACGACGGCGTCAATTTTTCCGGGCGCCTGGGGTGGGGTGCTCTTCCTGCGCCGCCACCAGGGGTCGCGGACCACCTGGACGGCTTTCGAGTCCTCGACGGCCTTCCGGAGGTCGGCGACCACCTTCTTCATGCTGGACAGCTCCGCCTCGTTCTCATCCAAGCGCTCGGCGAGCAGCGACCGCTGGTCCTCTTCCAGCTTCAGCTGAAGCCTCAGCCCGTCGTTCTCTCGGTGGATTCTCGTTAGAAACACCGTTACCTCTCCTGGTCTTTTTTGTACTCCTGGACTGCCAGGAAAACGATAGCCCTGCACAGCAGGTTATTTTCATCGTCTTCAGGTTGCACTTTGTTAGACGGTTTCTAAATGCTCTGTTGAAACTTTCCACCACCTCCCTTCTCAAGGCAGTGCTGGACAAAACTCCTTCTTTGAGGGTTGCACTGAGGTAGAGTATCTTGTGTGAAAAGTACACGCAGCTACCTTCGGGCATGTCCTCCAACCAGTACTCGTACTCGAAAGGAGTTGGTGAATACTTGTTCCACTTGATGAAGTACAGGACCACTCCGGAAGTTCGCGCTTCAAGTCCGGCAGTTTGGAGGTTACGAACGTCCCGCAGGTAGCGACTTTCACGCGGGAGATTCTTTTTTTTTCCCTCAACGGAGGAGTTTGATTGACTGGAGCGCTGATAGCTGGGCAATCCGATAAGCGTAGGTATTCGGATGATCGGAACTTCCGTAGTTGTGGGACAACTCAATGCACTTCTGGATGGAGATGGTCTTCCGACCCTTCCACTCGTCACCTTCGCCGCTCGTTGGGTCCCCAAGTGACTTGGTCTTCCCTATGAAGATGTGGACCCGTTCTCCTTGATATTTTGAGTACCTCTCCTTGCGCTTCGGGTTGTCGGCCCACTGGGGGTGCCACACAAAGTCAACAGTCACCATGTACTTCAGGGGACCGTCAATGATGGCCCCCGTCTCTTCCAGGGTTTCACGCCGAGCCGTGGTCTTGGGGTTCTCTCCGCGGTCGACACCACCACCGGGAAACATGATGTAGTGGCCTCGGTCCTGTGCTACCACTTGGTTGTTTCCGTGGAGGAGAAAGACCTCGCACTTCTCACGAAAGGGAAGTTTCTTCCTGGAACTGACCATTCTTGTTAGACGGATAGATTATAGTACTGGTACTATCCCTAGGGCTACTCCTTCGCAGTGACCGACCACGTGGTGCTCTTTTCGTCAATGCTAACGTGCTGTCATCAGCATCTGAGAGCTTCAACTGCCTGACGGCAACTGCTTTGTTCAACCCAGGGTCCACCACAATCGCTTCGACCTGTCGCAGCAGTTCTTCAACAGGCAAACAGGCTGGGTGCGGAAGCCTCCATCACAACACACTCCCAGTTCAAACGACGGCGTCAATGATTTTTCCGGGCGCCTAGGGTGGGGTGCTCTTCCTGCGCCGCCACCAGGGGTCGCGGACCACCTGGACGGTTTTCGAGTCCTCGACGGCCTTCCGGAGGTCGGCGACCACCTGCTTCATGCTGGACAGCTCCGCCTCGTTCTCATCCAAGCGCTCGGCGAGAAGCGACCGCTGGTCCTCTTCCAGCTTCAGCTGCAGCCTCAGCCCGTCGTTCTCTCGGTGCAACTTGTAGAGCTCGTCGACGAGCTTGTGGAAGTCCACCTCCAGCGCGAGCAGGTGCTTCGACAGCGTGTCCTTCATCGAGGCCATTCCCTGGTGAGGGGTCATGGAAAATACGTCAGTTTTTTTGCAGTACCACCTCGAGCACCATGTTGTCGTATCCGTGCCCGTTCGTCAACTGCACGGCGCGCTCCGCGTGCGACCTGGTCGCGAAGTTCACAAAGGCGTACCCCTTGCTCACAGAGGTCTCACGGTCTCTCACCACCGTGCACCGCAAGACCCCGCCCACCGACGCGTAGAGCGCCCGCAGGTCCCGCTCGGTGGCCTCCTGCGAGAGGTTGGAGATCTTGATGGCGAAGCCCCCCTCCCTCCGCCGCGCGCTGGGAACGTAGATTTCGTCCCGGGGGGGCGCGGGGGGGGCGGGAGCGGTTGGCGGTCTGCGCTTCACTGTCAGCGAAGCCGGAAGCGAAAAAGGCTGCTCGATGTCCTCCTCGGAGGGGCGCAGGATCGGCACAAAGCCGCAGTCAACGCGGTCCCAGTCGTCGCCACCGAAGCGCGGGAGGGCCGCCCTCTCAGCAATCCTCTGTTTTCGCGTCGTCGTCATGATGACTGTACCCGTGCAACAAGTCTTTAACGGCCGGATTAGGCCAAGATGCCCAGTGAGTGCCGCCCTCGTCCTCCTACCTGATTTTTTCTTCCGTGCCGTGCAGGGATGACTCCCCCGCTCCTCCTCCTTCCGGCATCAGTGCTCTACGAGGTCATGACGTACGTGCCGGCGCTCGGCGTGACCCCCGGAGACCTCGCCCAACCCCGGTTCTTCAACCCCCAGGTCGACTGCTTCTTCTGCCGTCGCCGGTACAACCTATGCTTGTACCACTTCCTCCCTCTGGTTTCTGACACGCGGACCATGAACCGCGTGGCGTTCGACTCCCTGAGGACCCGGACCAAAGCCTGCTACGACGCCACGACACGGTACTTTGACCGCCGGAGGATGAGTTCGTACTCGTACCCCGTCGTCTGCCTCGGGTGCATGCAGAGGAGGTGCCAAAGGCAGGTCGACGCGCGCCGCCTGGCCAAAGCGGCAACGCGTCCCGGAGCCTACTTCTTCCCGGAGGTGGTGGCCTGCTCGAAAGGCGGGACACTCGTCCTCAAGAGCGCCTACCACTAGAGCGTAGACTTGGTTTAGGGACCGTCGCAGCCGGTCACCTAACGCATAAAGTGGCCTTCGTGCGCCGGGCCACCCTCGACTTGTTTTCGTACCCTAGGTTACGGACCCTCTCCTGGCAACTGTCCTCGAAGTCGGGCTTGGCCGTTTCCCTCTCCCACTTCTTCACACGCTCCCCCAACCGGCCGGAGGGGAGCTCGCCGTCGTCCCCCCGGGCCTGATCGCAAGTCTCGTCGATCTTGTTTCTGTGCTTGTCAAAGACGTCGTACACGACCTCATCCGCTCGCCTCGAGACCCATTCCCCATCTTTGAACACCCGTGCGCGGCCGTCCTTCAGGTTGCTGATGAACCAGTTCATACCCTCCTCCTCGGAGAAGTGCGTCTTCTCTACGAAGTCGCTGACGGCCTTAATTGGATGGGAGCGCAGGAGACACTCCAAATCGTGCAGCGTCAGCTGCAGCTTCTCGCTGCCGAAGTCGTTGGTAACGTTCAGGTTCACGTTAATGGTCGTGTTCTGGCTGTTCACCAGCCTGTTGTTGTCGCCGTTCACCTGCTGCGCCGCCGGCCGGTGGTTCGGGGCGGTGGCCTTGAGGACCTCGTCGCACAGCATCCGGGCAAGTTCCAGCTTGCTCAGAGAGGAGCTGGCGAGCGGGGTCAGCTGTGCCGACCCCGGGTTCAGGCGCTCCCGGGCCTCACAGACTAGCTTGTACACCTCCTTCTCAGGGCAGGAAGTCGAATGCCGCAGCAGCGCCTGCTCTGACACCGAAGTGGTGGGACACCACGGGCAGGAGAACTTCTTCCTGCGGAGAGACTGCTCCGCCTGGAACTCCTGCATGAGCAGTTTCAACTCCACGTCACCGTATTTAGGGTCGCACGCCACCTTCCTGCCGAGGTGGCGGCGGTAGTCGTCCGGTTTATTGCACTGGTAATGACAACGAGGGCACTGGTAGGTAACCATGCTTTAGGACTGGAAACAAAATTCCTCCTTATGGCGCAGACCCTGTAGAAACCGAACTCCCGGCACTACATCGCGCGACGTAGGAGGAAATGAACCCCCACCCACACGTCGCGCGACGTGAATTTTTTCTCTCCGAGAAACAAAATAGGCGGGTCCCGAGCCGGACCCCCTGTCGCCTAAACCTCTTTTCTCGGAGAGAAAAAATTCACGTCGCGCGACGTGTGGGTGGGGGTTCATTTCCTCCTACGTCGCGCGACGTAGTGCCGGGAGTTCGGTTTGTACGGGGGCGAAAGCTTGCCCGTCTCTCGCGCCTCACCGCCGCCTGCTTGCGGACCCTCTCCTGGAAGCTGTCCTCGAAGTCAGTTTCCCTCAGCCTACTGTCGCGAGTTCCCGCCGTCAGTCAAGTGCCTCAAAGGTTACTTCACGTCGTCTGAACAGGATGCCATGGCGACGCTGCCTTCACGAAGGTTGTCGAAGTTTTTCTCAGAGCAGCCCGAGAGGAACGGGCAAGGCCGGCTTCTGCATCAAGCACGGAGGCGGGGACCGGTGTGAGGAGCCGAAGTGTTCAAGCTCCGCTCATCGCAGCCCGAGAGGAACGGGCAAGGCCGGCTTCTGCATCAAGCACGGAGGCGGGGACCGGTGTGAGGAGCCGGAGTGTTCGAGCTCCGCTCAACGCAGCCCGAGAGGAACGGGCAAGGCCGGCTTCTGCATCGCGCACGGGGGCGGGGACCGGTGTGAGGAGCCGGAGTGTCCAAGCTCCGCTGTTGGCAGCCCGAGAGGAACGGGCAAGGCCGGCTTCTGCGTCAAGCACGGAGGCGGGGACCGGTGCAAGCACCCGAAGTGTTCAAGCTCCGCTCAACACAGCCC
>Ga0214917_10000848_pt1 | contig 39772 bp, 32 predicted proteins | sample LL_1208_BB_MetaG_FD_177983 | JGI IMG/M metagenome (GOLD analysis project Ga0214917, IMG submission 177983) | Freshwater microbial communities from Lake Lanier, Atlanta, Georgia, United States - LL_1208_BB | ecosystem: Environmental > Aquatic > Freshwater > Lake | place: USA: Georgia | collected... | reverse complement strand
CATTAGTGAATTGAGGGAACTGCTGCCGCACGAAAATCTGGGAGAATCGACCGAATATGGGCTCCGATATAATCTTGCAAGATTTCTTGCATTGACGATTCCGACTTTTGAATTAACTCAACTTCGCCAGTCAACTTGGCCTTACGTTTCGCAATATCAATTGCGTCTGACATCCCCCCTAACTCATCTACAAGACCCAAATCAACTGCTTGGCGACCACTAAACACCTGGCCCTGCGCCACTTGCAACGCAGACTCCGTGGGAATACCCCGCTGGGTAATCAACACTTCAATAAATTGAGCATGTACATCATCTAACATAGACTGCATCAATGCCCGCTCCTCTTCCGTAACAGGCCGCCAACTATTAAACATATCCTTGTATTTGCCACTCTTTACCGTCCGCATACCCACCCCATATCGCTTTGGCACCTCTTGAAAGTCTGGCCCCGACATAATCACGCCAACACTACCCACCAAACTACCAGGATTTGCAACAATTACATCGCCAGCCATGGCAACCCAATAGGCACCAGAGGCCCCCAAATCTGTAATCGAAACAACGATTGGCTTATGGGTCTTAGAGCGAAATCGCTTTAATTCCTGATAAATTTCTTGGGAAGCTCCGACCGTCCCTCCGGGACTATTAATCCGAATAATCAGCGCTTTAACACGATCATCATCCCGATGAGAATGGATCTGCTCCAAAATCGATTGAAACCCACCTGATTCAAACACCCCTGATCGGCTCGCATCAATCGGGCCATTAATTTCAATGACGCCAATTGCAGATTCATGCCATAGCGGGGCAGCCCCAGTCCGATCACGAGGAAGAACACGAGACCACAGGACTGAAGCCGCACTCAATCCAAACAACACCAACAAGAGCATCACAATCCATTTTTCTAGTTTCATGAACGTCGGAGTATAGCAACCCGTTTCGAATCTTGAAATTAAAATGTATGATCTCGATATGGAGACGCCACTCAGTCCCGGCTTAACACTTCTTAGAGGCCTGTTACGATTAATTCGCAACATCGATGGACGCCTCAGTGGCATTGCATCCAAATTATTCCCTAGCGAGTATCGCATCGAAGGAACCTGCAAAAAACGAGGCGTTTGTTGCCACCAAATTGCCATTCATCTCTCGAAAGAATTTTGGAAAATCGACCAATTGCGCCGTTGGTCTCAGAAATACTACGAATTCGTCTATAATTTCAGATTAATTCGAGAAGAGTCCGACATGAATGTCCAGGTGTTTCGATGCAATTATGTTAAAGCTGACGGCCAATGTGGGATTTATTCCAAACGACCCTCGATTTGCCGAAACTATCCTCAACCACGCTATTTCGGGCGACCCACATTTTTACCAGGCTGCGGCTATACTGCGGTAAAGAACAAACCATGACACTATCGCTACGTGAAATACCGATCTATAACGGTAGTTACGATGACCTAGTCAATGAAATCAAATTGTATCTAAATCTGCCCAATCCGCCCGCGCACATTGTAACGCTCAACCCTGAAATCTGGGTCGATGCCCAAACAAATTCACAGCTACATACCGCTATTACAAGTGCCCGATGGGTAACTGCCGACGGAATCGGCATTGTAATGGGTCAGCGTCTACTCAAAATCCCCTCTAGTCCACGGCGCACCGGTGCGGATCTAACCCACCATCTATTGGCATCCGGGGGACTCCGATTTTATTTACTAGGAAGCACCCAAGATGCGGTCGAGGCTGCGGTCGAGACAATTAAGAAACGATACCCCAATGCCACAATATCAGGGTTTATGAACGGCTTTTTCTCACTCGACATGTTGCCCAAAATTGGCAAAACCATTCAGGCCTGCGCTCCGGATATCATCCTGGTGGGCATGGGGTCCCCACGCCAAGACCTTGTCATTGCAGAATTAAAAATGGCCTTATCTCGTGGCGTGATTATCGGTGTCGGCGGCGTGATCGATGTACTCGCAGGGACGGTCCAACGCGCACCTAAATGGATGCAACAACTGGGCATTGAATGGCTTTGGCGAATCGCAAGGCAACCTCAACGAATCAGCCGCCTACTGCGGACTATTCCGCGCTTTATCAGCTCGATATACAACCCCCAATAATACCCCCCGACTCAGAACCGTCATTGCCTGCCTTTGGTACGTCTTTTAAGTAATATGCAATTTTATCGGCCAAGCGATCATACAGTGAACATTCCGTCACAATAAATCGGTTAAATTGTTCAACTTGATCCTTGTATTCGGGGCTTCTAATAATTTCCCCAATAAGCTTAAACGTCTTTATCGGATCTTTAAGCAACGTCTCGTATTGAAGAAACCAGTTTTTTTTAAATTCCTCGATATGCCACACACACTCAGATGCGGCATCCGGGGCAGTCCCAAAAGCGCCGTGTTGCCTCACGGGCCGAAACGAAGTTGCTCGAACACGCGCATAATCAGCTTCAGACGCAACCACCTCGTTCTGAGTCCCAGATGCAACGATATATTTCGCAATCGGCCGATCTCGCAATCCAGGAACTTTCTCCTTCATATCCACCGAACCCAAGCCCTCGGCACAAACAACATATTTCTTTTCGACAGGACTCCAGACCATCAATTGTTTGACATCGATATTCTCTATCAGAACTTCTCCCAATCTCAAGACCAAACCAAGCCCTGATGTTTTGGGATCAACTTGATCAACAATCGAAATTAATTGTTTAAAAAAATGACGGTTGTCGTGAAGCACTTCCAGCAACGGGATTTTGTTCAATTCAATACTACGAGAAATGGACATTAACCCTGAACAACCCTGAATTGGAATAGCTGCCTCTCGAACCAAATCCATATCACCAGCATCCATCGGAAACGGATCGATAATTCGAATGGTCTTGCCCAATTCTCCGACAGTCATCGTTTCTGTCCGATCTTTACGAACCATCATCACTTCTTTAACACCAAGCGCACGCAATAACTCTTTATCGAGCATCCGTGGCATTCCAGGTTCTTGGGGTTCATGTGATTTATTTAACGTCCAGGCAACCTGTGTATCATGCGGTTTGGTCGGATCCCATACCTTTGCAACGATATCGATATCACGAGAATCGGCTTCTGCCGTCGCCGCCAATACATATACGGATCGCTCCAACACGTAGTCGATATGGTGATAAACAAGGCTTAACATCCGTCGCTGAGCATACGTTTCAATTCCAGATTCAGGAGACGCCCCCAACAAATGAGTCTTTAGCCAAGGATCTTTCAACTCCAAAAGGCGCTCCGGCCGTTGGTCGAAAATCGAGGTGATCGGGACAAATTCAGACGACTGTAGCGGAAGGCCAAGCCCATACGCAGACGTGCTCATTTCAAAATGGCGCTTTGGGTCAAGATTGAACCGATATTGACCTTCAATAAACCCCGGCTCCTCCATCTGAAGATATTCAATCTTATTGTCTCTATAAAAATTAGATATCGTGGCCGAACCAAACGAGTCGGCGCGTCCCGCAGGGGAGCTGACCTTGCTCAATTCTTCGGCGATGAGTCCCTCTGTCGATTCGTTAGACCCCGGCCCCGCAATCACTAAGTCGGGCAATTGGAAATCGCGAGGCAGTGCTTCTATCGCATAAATTTCGATGCCTGCAGCAATGGGTGAGTTTTGAATCTTAGAAACCAAAGCCGCATTTCGGTCTTTATGAACACCCATTTTAACCAAGACCCGAATTGGACCTATACCCCGGCTCTGCAATTCTTTGGCCAGCTTAAGGGCACACATGATATCGCCGCCACCACTCACCGCCGTCGGAACAATTGCAACGCCACGAGGCGTCTGCGCCCCAAATTTCAACAACGCACCACACTCGATACTTTTAGAGGTAATCAAAGCCCTATATACAGACTCCGTTCCAGGCGGAGGAACAGGTGCCGGACGACGAATCGGTGTCGCAAAACTAGAGCGATTCGTTAAAAGTCTTGGATCAATATTTGGCCAACTAACCCGACGATGCTGAAACGACATAGAGCCCCTCCCCGAATACGAATTGAGCATGTGTTTTCCCCGAATCGCAGCCATTGAAACCATCCCAGTAAGTCCAATCATAACGCAAACTCCTGCATATATTTTCTTGTTAAATCAATATAAATCTAACTGAATCGCTTTGATATTTTCTACTACCAAAACTAAGAAGACGGAGGATCAAACTGGACCGGCACAAACGGGGGAATAATTTTAAGCGGCGTTTCCGCAATAAATTTAGGATACCTACTAAAAATGGTCTTGATCGTGTTGACCGACGTCTCTGTGCTTGGATTGCCTGGCCATCCAGTAGTCACCGATAGGGTATGTATCCCAACTGACCAATCGGGGGTCTGGCGTCTCAGATATGCGCCATTTTCGACATCCCGCGCGACATCAGGCAAAATATTCCCCTGCGCGATAAGGGCCCCCTGAGAAACAATTTGGACACGATCCAATAGCGGCACCCCAATCATTTCTCCAAATGCTTTAAATGCAGACTCAATACCCTCTTTCACGATCGGATAATGGGTACAACAAAGCCCCAATACAGACAAATTAGTCCTATTAATACCGACTAATTCAAAAAACCGCATCATGTCCTTCCGAACTTCTTCATCCAGTTCTTTTTTACCCGCCCCCACGTGCTTCCCCTCCAAATGGCTCACCCACTCTGGAGGTGCATAACAATACACATTTTGGACCGTATAACCCTTGCCAGGGGCTTTCAAAATACGCTGTTCTTCCTCGCTATTCCTAGGGACCGGACTAGCCCCCTTAAACACCCTTGGATGCGGAATCGAATCGTCAGAATAGTGTACGATAGTCACTGCGTCCGGCCCCTCTTTTTGGGCATGCAATCCCGCCAATTCCAACGGATATAGTCCGCTCGCGGTTGTCGCCATTGTCGCAAGAACACCTATATGGGTTGATTTACGGCCCCCAGAGGCGTCTTTAACCTGGGCACTTTCATACAACCGTTTCGCCGTCGGAACAATAATACTGTACACCTCAACTTCTGGCGCGTTTAACTTAATCCAATCTCGAAGTACCGGACCATCCGTAGTCGACGCCGTATTACAAGCCACAATCATTTTTTTCGCGGAGAACAGTCGTTGCGACGCCCCGATCAAACCCATGGTCAATTTTAGAATATCGGACGTAGATTTAGGCCCATACGGCGCATTCCACGCGTCTCCGATATGTACAAAGTTAAATCGCACATGATATTCAGCCGATGTCTTCAGAAGCGTTTGTTGTGCCACCATTAGCTCATCGGCTTGGGCCGCCGCTCCACCTCCACCAGAATCCCCATTCACAATGGTTACAACCGTATCCTTAGGCTCGACATAATTATCAACCAATACCTTACCTGGGTACGCCATCACCGGACGCGTACCGTATGAGTACGACCGAACCGGTGGCGCCACCCTCACAAACCCGATGTTCAGTCCGACAACTTTAACGGTATTTTTTGGCACAACAGAACTCACTACTGGTGAAACGAGTGGACCCATTACTGCTCGCATTACCATTCACGTACCCCCTCTACAAAACAGCTTTTCAACGAAATGCACTCAACATTCTGCGAACAAACAGCCATGCCATGCCTCCCTATTGTCGGATATTTTATAGATCAAGACAGGGACAACCAGCACCCCATTTTCTAATTATCGAACCAACTCCGCTGCAAATTTCACCTAACCCTTAGTTGGAGGGGATTCGGCCATCGCCTTCAACTCTTGAAGCCCTTTTTCAATCGTTCCGCCGACCATTTTATCCATGTCCATAAAGACACACATAACCTTAGAAAGGTAGCCGTTATGTCCCTTCACCGACCAAGTGACCACGGTTCCATTCTGGGTTGGATCAAGTCGTAACTCTCCAGTCTGGGTCATCGCAAACGGCTTAACATACTCAAGTTGAGCAGTTACCGATACATTTTCGACACTTTGAACAACCGTCGCCGACCCCGTACCCAATTCTTTGCCCCCTTCCCAGTGAGTCGTCGCACCGACACCCGCTTCGGGCCCTGAAAAGGTCACCTTCGCAGCCGGATCAATGTCCATCCACGGGTTCCACTCATTCATTTTTTTGGCATCGTTAATATAGGGGAAAATACCATCTGGCTTCGCATTAATCGTAATTGACCGCGAGATTTGATACTCAGACGGCTGCGTTGCTACATAAGTGCCGAAAATTGCCAACACTCCCAATAATCCCAAGCCTATCTTTTTTAGCATTTAATGGGCCCCGCCTTCGCAATTGACCATCCAAGAAATCCCAAACTGATCTGTACAAGACCCAAAATATGCACCCCAAAACATGTCCGCGAGCGGCATTTCAACCGAGCCCCCCTGGGACAGTGCATTAAATAACCGTTCGGTTTCGCTACGGGTTGTTGGAGCCAAACTGATATAAACATTATTTCCTGGTTTAACAGAAAATCCCATCGACGCAGGCGCATCACATCCCATCAACATGTGCCCATCCAAAATTGGAAGCGCAACTTGCATCACCAAGTTCTTGTCAGCGTCTGATAATGGGGGCATGCCTTCTTGGGCAGGTACGTCCTTAAAGCGAGAATATCCATTGCCCTGAAATTCACCACCAAATACCGATTTATAAAACTCAAACGCGGCTTCTGCATTTCCTTGGAAGTTAAGATAAGTACCTACTCTAGACATCATGAGCCTCCTACACTGGGATGGGGTTGACCTGGGATTCTAGAGGGGGCAACGCTGTTCCAGCAAGCCCAAAAAAACGTGCTGCCGCCCCCTCCCCTGGGCATCAAAATACCCCGTTAACCGTTAAAAATGGACATTTACACCAGAGGTCAAGCCTAAGTCCATCGTGCCCACTCCGACCGGTGGCTGGCTATCGTAGAAAAGTTTAAGGCCGGTCGACAATCCGATGGGCAAGTCGGTCATCATGACCGTTACCGTTGCATCCGCTAATACCCTAAAATCCGAAAAATCGCGTAACGCAGGCTGAAGATACGTCGTGACAACACAGATAACATTGCTCCCACGTAGGGTCCCCGTTAGATAACTATTAAATCGTACCAAGGTCATCAGACCTTCGACCGTGTTTGTTTCGCTTTCTGCCATCAGTCCAAGAGCACCGGAACCCGTAAACCAGGTGTCATCAACAATCGACAACCGATAATTGCTTCCGAGCAACTGACGATCTGTTACACGGCGAAAATCATCGTATTCTTTTTGCACAAATCCTTCCCAAGTCGCAGTCGGATCAAGCCGCAACGAGCCACGTAAATGCACAAATCCTTGATTTACAAAATTCGCCCCATTTCGGCTTCCATATCGAAGGTTTCCAATACCAAGCATGCTCCAGGTGGGAGTCGCGTAATCGACTCGATATGATGGCAAAATTTCAAGGCTATCCGAATTGCCGGTCAGATAGGTGAATGCACACATCAACGACTGACTCAAGACGTCAGGTTGAACGGATGGACGCAACCGTTCGACATTCACCTGCCCATAAGCGAGGCAGGGCCCCAACATCATCATTACAACGCTGGCGAAAACAAATCTAAGGTGGGAAAACGTCATCGCAAAAATCAGATTCTCAGATTAGGGTAAACGTCGCACTTTATTTTGAATTAGGCTTCAAAATTCCCTCAAGCGTCGATTGGTTAATCCCATTTTTCGCAGCAATTCCAGCGGCAGCAAGCTTCGACTTTGCCTCCCCACTCCGGCGACCGGATCGGCAATACACAATGATTGAGCGTTTTTCGGACTTCAATTTAGGAATATTGGCTTCAATTTGGTCCAACGGGATATTAATCGCGTTGGGATAGTGCCCCGACTGATATTCTTCTGGAGTACGAACATCGATAACGGCAGCCTGGCGCAACTGATCCGCCGTAATTTGATCGCCTTTCGTTTTTCCAAAGCTATTGAGTGCAAACGCACCGACTATCACAACCATACCAAGTAAAATTGGATCTAATTTCATCGCTAAATTACGCCTTTCTTACAAACTCAGATTTAAGTTTCATATCGCCAAATCCTGGAATTTTGCAGTCGATATTGTGGTCGCCCTCAACCAATCGAATAGTTTTGACTTTCGTACCAATTTTCAATGCAGAGGAAGCCCCTTTAACCTTGAGATCTTTAATAACGGTAACCGTATCGCCGTCCGAAAGTCGGGTACCATGTGCATCCACAACCACCAATTCATCAATCGAATCAGACTCGCCGCCAGACTCTGTCCATTCATGGCTACATTCCGGACAAATAAACGACGCTTCATCAAAATAGGTATACGCCGATTGGCAGCGCGGACAAGGTGGAAATTCGGACATTTTAAACTCCCGATCTAAAGATAGTTGCAATGTTACGAGGCGTTACTCGGTTTTGGAAAGCGATAATAGATGAAATTTTTGGGGCAACATGATCGACAACATTTATAGCTTCACAGTTCGGTTTGCGATTTACTCTGATATTCCAACTATGCCAACAAAGGAAGATATCCATGCACCATACGTCCCTGAAGCGTATCGTTAGCGGCCATTCGACAGGCCAGGTATACGATGAGAGTATCCCCACCACCGAGGATCTTCGACTATTTAATGCGGTATATCAGCTGGCCGCCAGAGCCGCTGGGGAACCATTTTATGAGACCACTTCCTCGGTCAATCGGGTAAACCATTTGACCCAAAACTTTAAGAGGCGCCTCTATTTTTATAGTGACACTCTCCACAAATCGAACCTAATCAAAGGCCTCGAACTTCATCGCCGTAATAACCCCGAAACATCGAGACTTCATGGTCTTTTGAGCAAGATGATCGATACGTGCAACGCCTGTGACCCAGAGTATGAGCAGTCGATTAATCAGGTTGCTGCCAATGAATTTTTCAGAATTATTTCAGGCATCATTCCAATACAAGCAACACAAGCGGAACTAAAGTTCATCCGATGGGCAGCCCCAATCATTGAATGTTTAGAAGGGGTTTCTCATAACCAATCCCATGTCAGAGCGGATATCGCGAATTTTAAGGGGTATATCGAACGAAAAGATTGGAAGGCGTTTTTTGAGGAAGTTCGGTCTCGAAACGCACGGCCCCGTGCCGAAGACCGCCGGTTTGCCGCATATGAAGCAATCTTGTCATGTGGTGATTCAGCACCCTTTGACCGCCTCCTTGATCGATGGGCAGACTATCGGAATCCCCAATCCGAAGCGGCCCTCGTCCAGGGCCTAGTATCCATCGGAGCCGCTGTCTTGGTGAGTAATTCTTGCTCAAATCAAGGAACTTTGGTTGCTCCGAATCAACACCGAGTGGCAATCGCAGCTATCTCAAACTGGGAAAATTGCCCGAGGTACATCTCCGCGTTGCTCACCATGTCGTTGGACAGCGCTCAAACCCCTACCGCACAAGGGATACAGCGGCGGTGCGAGTATCACATCATCAATAGCAATGATTTGGGCGCCGCATTAATACTCGTCGGATACCGTCATCGATTTCCTAACATTTTTTCCGAATTTGCCCCCATACTGATATCAACTCCGACGCTCTCTGCACCGTCATTTGAGGAATTCACGGTCGAGAGAAACCAGGTGATGTCTCGTGACATTCGCAGGTCTACGACCAAGGATCAGCTCCGTGCCCAATATTGCAATTCCATTATTATACCTATGATCAGTCTGGTTATTTTGAAGCGCCGTCCCGACGAAATCGGAGGATTAATCGCCAAAATACCGCCACCAGAGAAAAACACAGGACGCGCCGATATCGCACAGCAATTGAGTCTTCTGTTTAAGCAATATTTGCCCAATCAACCCAAATCGAACATCGACGACGACATCCGCCGGCGACACGAAATGGTCAGCCGTATCCTGGACCAACAGCGTACCAAACTTGAGAGTCCCAAAAATGGGGGGGCATCAGGAACACGGCGTGCCCCCAAGGATCGCCCCCACCGAGAAATTGATGAACGCCGTATTACCGAAACCGAAACCATTTCGTCCAAAAAAGTCTACAAGAAGCCGCCACGTCGTATAACAGGCGTCGAACCGGTCGAGGCGCGACCGGCGGAGACGGACCCACCAGAACCAGAATCGATCGATACAGTCCTACAGCGATTAGATGAAAATGGGACTCGCCTCCTGACCCAACTGGGGACTCAAGATCGACTTTTTTTGCATCAATTTTTTGAACGTGGACAGACCAATCTATACCAATCTGACATTCCCCGACTCTGCAATATTTTAGAAAAACTGGGATTTGAGGTAACTTATTCGTCGGCAAAAGGAAGTCACGTGAAACTCCAGGCAATCGGCAAGCCGCTCGAAATGGGCTTGAGCGATTTAGTCGATTCCAATGATTGGTTACGTATCGGTGCGGATCAAGTGTGTTTAACGACATTATTCAGCGGACAGAACTTTCAAGACTATCATCTCAAAGCGATTCGGAATCTTTTGGCGCTATACGGGATAACCGAATCATCGTTTCAATAGCGCTCTCAAAAAAGCGATAACGCCAGCTCGAAAAAAGAGGGTTGGCGGGAAAGTTGATCGAAAGCTACCGAGGCCCTGCTGACGCAGAATATTGATGAAATGATAGGCAAAAAACCAGGTTGGAAAAATGGGCAAAATAGAGAAGGCACCAAATAATAAGCTTGTTGAGAAAATGTTATCTCGACTTGATGATATAAATGGAAAGACACTTCAAAAAGCGGCGGCTACTTCCGGATTGATTGAGATTAAGGGATTTATAGCCGGATTTTGTGCTGCAAAAAAATACAAATAACGGCCTCTTTTTAAACAAATCAACCAGCCTCCGGTCCACCCAGGATAAGCCCAAGCCCCAATATGTGAATAAGTATATTGAAAAATAATGGGATGTTATAAAGACGGTCAGCTAAAAGGAAAAAAGAGGATATTAGTGATAGAACTACAAGAAACCCAGAAATGAGTCTATGTCGTTGGGCATATTCAGAAGGCGCTATAATTAGGCCACAGCTAACAAATGCTGCGTCCAAAACTCTTCCTATCCCTGCCGCCCAGAACTGTAAAGATCTTGAGTTTGAAAATAGGTATGCGTCCATTAAAATCAGTGTGTAACACCAGTAAAAAAAAAGAATGCCGCCAACCAAACGAAGTAAAAAAAATGATCCCAATTTTCTAGTTGCCATGGGCCATCATAGTATCATTCAGGTAATAAAAATTAATATATAAAGGGGTAAGAAATTGAAAAATGTATATAAAATTAAGAACGAGGCGCAAGAAGAGGCTTATCGTTATTTTGATCAACACATTCGACCCTTGCTAAAAAGGTCCGATGGCCAATTTAACGATCATGGAAGCGGGTTTGTAGATAATGATGTGGATGCCTTCCGGCATGCCTATGTCAGTGGTGTTTTTGCAATGGAAATTGGTTCTGTAAGCGCGGCATTTTTGGGGTTTTTAAACGAAGCGATTCCAGGTGGAGGTAGTAGTGGTGCAAATGGCGCGGCGGCGCAGAATATGGATTTCTGGAACAATAAAATTGGTCGGAAATATGGAAGAAAAGCTAAGAATAAAGCTGAGTTGTTAAAAATGATTCATAATGCCTTAAATAAGGGCGAATTGATCATTAATCTTAATGATTTCCGAGCACTGACGCATCGTTCAAAACCTTACTCTGAGAAAACCGTAATCGTAGTTAAAGAAAGCAAAGCTGGCCGAAATGAAATTTTTTTAGACACAAAGTCGGGAGAGATTCTAGAAAGAGAGGATTTTGTGGGATTAATTGAGTCCGTAAAATATCCCGGATACAGTGTAGCGATGATTAGGGGAATAGATACACCTGTGTCAAAAGGAGACAAGGTTACGACAAATAATTTGGGGTGAAATTTTTCATCAAGAATTGACCATTTTTGAGCGTTTGGACTTGGTTTCTCCCATCGAAGCGATGTTGATTTTCTATCTCTAAATCCAACTTTCGTGGTCTAACAGATGGGGATAAGCTCAGACAGCCGGGGCACCATCTTCACCATCAAAAAGGCCGCTGCCAAGCGCAAATCCTTGGTCGTGTTTCCCGTAGATTGTGATTTCCCGGAAATCCCCGGTGTGAAATGGCAATTGCTACGTTGTGGTGGCATTTGGGAGGGCGCGGCCAAAGCCGTGTACCTGCGCTAGGAGGTGCGGCAATGACTAAAAAACACCTCCGCGCACTTCTCAAGAAGTGCGGCCCCAACACCGTGCAAGCCTGGGTCATCAGATGGGTGTGCGGATCGGTGGGGACAAACCCCATCGATCTGCTAACCAATCTGACGCATCACGGTTGCATCAGCGGTATCGTCTCCGACCTCATCCATACCCACGATTGCCTCAACTTCTACGCCCGTTTTGAAGCGGATATCTGGGAAATCATCGCCCAGTTTTTGGACAGCACCGGTGAAACAATTGGGTCATTCATCGACAATATTCACCCCGAAATACTGGATTTAGATGCACTCAAAACCACCCTCTCTTGGTTCGCCGTCGAACAAACAGCAGCGCAACTTTTAGAGCGATTTGAGGGGTCCAACTAATGAGGACCACCCGCAAAACCGCCCAATCCCCGCCGCCCCCACTCGGCGGGGTGGTTACAGACGGTCCGTTTGTCGTTGGGTTGTATTTAAGGGTGTCCACCAACCAACAAGTTGAAGGCGAATCACTCAAGGAACAGGAAGACGAGCTAAGCAAATACTGCCAATTCAAAGGCTACCGCATCCACAAATCTACAAGGAAGAAGCCAAATCCGGTGGCACCACCAACCGCCCTGAATACCAACAATTAATCACCGATATCAAATCCCGCAAAATCAACGCCATCATCGTCAAAAAGCTGGATCGGTTGTCCCGCTCGCTTTTGGATTTCGAATCCTTGATGGTCACCCTTCAAACCCACTCGGTAGATTTCATTTCCCTTCGGGAACAATTCGATACCACCAACGCGATGGGCAAAGCGATGCTCCGCATCGCCTTGGTGTTTGCTCAGTTGGAACGCGAACAAACGTCCGAACGGATCAGCGATGTGATGGTGTATCGAGCGTCCAAAGGGTTGTACAACGGTGGAACCACACCGTTCGGCTACATCTGCGTGAACAAAGAATGGCAGCCGGACAAAAAGGAAAAGTCTGTTGTTGAACTGATTTTCCAAACCTTCATCCAAACCCGATCCACGATTGCGACCGCCTCCCTTCTCAACCGAGACGGCTTCAAAAACCGCAAAGGAAATTTATGGGATTGCAGACGGGTTTTGGATATTCTCAAAAGTCCGGTGTACATCGGCTCACGCCGCTGGAAGGGCCGGGTATTTCCCGACACCCATCCACCGATCATTTCCGAAAAAATATTTGAGCAAGCCCAAGCATTTCTCAAAACCATTTCCCAACCGGCTTCGATCCGATCTCCGTTTCAGCGCTTGCTGATTTGCGGACACTGTTTGTCACCAATGAGCCCAAGATATTCGCTCAACCGGACCAAATGCCGATACTACTACTATCGCTGCACCCAACACTCCCAGTGCGGAAAACCGGATCAAAAGTGTGACTCGAAAGCAATCAACTTTGGTGAAATGGAACGCCGGATTGCCCAGGCGTTTGAACGCCTCAGCCATCCGGATCATTTAAAAAGCATCGAAAACCAGGTCATCAAGCACAACCAGGCAATTGAAGCGCAAACGGAATTGATGGATTCGGAAATTGATCAATGCAAGCGAACGCTTGCCAAGCTCAAAGACCGCCAAGATCAGTTTCTCGATTCGCTCATTTTGCCCAACCTCACCACGGTTGACCGAAAACGGATCAACGCTAAATTGGAGGAGTTGGACATTGAAGCCAAACAGCTTCAAACGGTGTTGAACAAAAAAGAGTTTGAGCGAAATCAAAAGGCCGATGAACTTTTCAATCTCACGGAAATCAAACAGTACATTTCAGAATGCATTTCTTTAGACAGCACCGATCCCGCCGCCTACCGCGCGTCATTGCAACGCCTCATCGACAGCATTACGGTTTACCCATCCAAACTCACAGTGCAATTCCGCTGGATTCCTTGGCCTTGGGAAGTGGATGTTTAGGCCCCTAACGAGGCCTTTTTCCCAACGCCGCGAAACCCGCAACACAGGGCTAAAACGTCCAAAACTCGCACACACATTTTTTGCCTGGTTCGTAACCCCGGTTTGGGTCGATGGTGCTAAATTACAAACCAAAATCCCATACTCTAAAACGCAAAAAAACCACCCTGGTTTGTTGTTGAAAACGGAATGGTTCCTTTTGAAAAACTATAGTTTGAGCTTAAACCTATCCGACTTGGTTCGTAATCCGAGCCGGAATGGCAATATCGTCGGGGAAAACAATCTGGTGGAGGTGACCGGAGTCGAACCGGTGTCCGAAAAAGCCAAAAATGAATCCACTACGAGCGTAGTCTCTAATTTAGTTTAACGAATCAGACTCCCAGAGACAGGATTCCAATCCGCGATTTAGACTATTGTCTCGTTCGAAAGCGGCCTATCAGCACCATCGAACCAGTTGGTAAATTACGCTGCTTCGTCCCACCAACATGAAGGAAACAGCGGTTCAGTTAGAAGCTAGTGACTTAATTAAGCAGCAGCTGCAACTGAAGGGAACGTAACTGTTTTGCCAGTTATTGTTTTCTGCCTTTTTACGAGGCCAGGCAGCTCCTCGGCTCGCGTACGCATCTGAGATCTTTCCCGTCGAGACCAATACACCCCCAACGGACTTTGAATTATACCTCATTTTTTTAAAAATCAACCACAAAAGTATTTTGAAGGTATCGGTCTTGGGGTATGATGGCACCACAATGACATCGATTTGTATCTTTGAAGACGCAGACTGGCAGGCATTACGCCCCATCACCGATATTCGCCCGTTTTTCACCATCACCATCGGTGGCGCTACTGCAATCGAACGAATCCAGGACGCATTTCCAAACACCCCACTCTTTCTCAATTGTCGCCCCGGGCTATCCGACACCGTTCGCGAACTGAAGCCCGAACTCAAAGTGAACCCCGAAAAAATTTGGGGACTCACTATTTTTATTAACGGCCGCGTCCTAATGACCCAATCTCTCGCCGCTGTAATTCAACGGGCGACCACGCACCCCGCAACAACCTTAATAACCCATAATCATACCTTGGTCGCATTAATTACCTCGTCACCCGAACTTAGCAAAATCCCTCTCAATACCCAGCTCACCAGCGCCGAAATGATCGACCAACTATCCAGCTCCCCATCAACCCAGTATGACTGCGACATCATCAAGGCGCCATGGGATGTTGGGCGACTATTGGGGGCTGCAATTGGAGATACCACAACGCGGACCCAAATGGGCACCATTCAAGGATCTCTTAGCCCCACCACCGTGCTCTACAACGATGCCGCCATCCACGTTGGCCCCGAAACGATCATCGAAGACTTTGTGGTACTCGATGCCCGATCTGGGCCTATCATCATCGCGGATAACGTCATTATCGAATCCCATAGTCGCATCGTCGGCCCCACGTTTATCGGTGACCACTCCCAAATCTTAGGCGGCAAAATTCGAGGCTGCAGTATCGGGCCGTGGTGCAAAATATCCGGCGAAGTGAGCAATACCATTTTTGCTGGATATTCCAATAAATCCCATGACGGATTTTGGGGAAATAGCTACGTCGGCCATTGGGTCAACATCGGAGCCGGCTCCATTACATCCAATCTCAAAAATACCTATGGCACCGTTCAATTACACTACAACGGAATCGCAACCGACTCGGGTCAGCAATTCTTAGGCTCAATTGTCGGCGATCACTGTAAATTGGGAATCGGAACTCATCTAAATACAGGGACCATTATCGGGACCGGCTCATCCATTGTGGGCACCACAATTCACCCGAAATGGATCCCAAATTTTAGCTGGGGCACGGCGGATAAATACCACCACACCGACATCACAAAATTTTTATCAACAACACAACGCGTATATTCCCGTCGACGACTCAGCCTCAGCGCATCGGAAACGACCGTCTTGCAAACGTTACACACGTCTGGGTTTGTCCAATGAACCGATTTGGCACACTTGCCCAATTGGCAACCGTCCCAATCGATCTCCCCCGTGCACTCACCACCGATCGGCTAGACCAATATTGGACTCAAAGCGGATCGCTACGCTACTGGTACGGTACAGCCCGGGTCAACGACCAAGTCCTAGATGAATTTCAAACCGTGAGTGATACACATGATATCGTAAGGACATTCGAAACACTGTGGGGACACAATCGACTTAACACAACCGAAAACCGGGCAGCCACTCATATTCAATTGAGAGACAGATCACACCGTGACGCGTGGCTCGGACCGATCACCCAATATTGTAACGATATCCATCGAAACGGGGCCTTCGACACCGTCGTCCAAATCGGAATCGGCGGATCCGAACTTGGCCCGCGCGCCGCTTACCACGCCCTAAAACGATGGGGTATCGAGCACAACCATCTCAAAATGAAGGCAAAATTTATCGCCAATTTAGATACCGATGATGCCCGTCTTATTCTCTCAAAAATCAATTTAAAATCCACCTTATTCATTGTTGTTTCGAAGAGTGGCGGGACCTTAGAAACCACCGTAAACTTGGAATTAATCCGAAACCTAGCCGCTGAACAAGGCATCCCCCCCGAAATTCTTAATCATCAACTCATCGCAATCACAACCAAGGACAGCCCTCTCGACAAATCCGGACAGTTTTCACGCCTATTTTATATTGATGAAGGGATTGGTGGCCGGTTTTCAGTCACAAGTGCTGTCGGCACGCTCTTACTCGGACTGTGTTTTGGCGTCGACGTGGTCGTGGCGTTTTTAGACGGCGCATGTGACAGCGACCACCACGCCCGAACTGCCGAAATCCGAAACAATCTACCGCTGTTATCTGCTCTCCTTGGGATCTGGGATCGAACATTTTTGGACCTCTCGACTCGGGCCGTTATCCCTTACTGCGAAGGATTACGGTTTCTACCCGCGCACCTCCAACAACTCGAATGCGAAAGTTGTGGCAAACGCGTTGCTACCTCCGGCGCCACAATTGATTACCCCACCTCCCCAATGGTATTTGGTCATACTGGAACTCAAGTTCAACATTCGTTTTTCCAAAATCTCCATCAGGGAACAGACCCCATTCCGGTTGAATTCGTCGGCGTCCTTGAAAGCCAACTGTCCCCCCATATTCAAACCGACCTAATCGCGAGCTGGGTCGGACAAATATCCGCACTCGCGTTGGGCCGCCATCACGTTGACCCCCGAAAAGATTGCCCCGGCAACCGCCCCTCCACGTTGGTCATATTGAAATCCTTGAACCCACAGACCTTGGGCGAATTAATCGCCTATTACGAAAACAGAACCGTATTTCAAGGCTTATTATGGGGTATCAACCCTTTCGATCAAGAAGGCGTTGAGCTTGGCAAACTATTATGTCAACAAGTCCGGGCCGGTGAATCAGGTTTCCCTGCCGAATTATTCAATCGGATCGTTAGTCCTATTCGATAGCTGACCGCAGGCGATTTAGTACAAAAAACACATACGTCGAGATCGAATCCATAACGTACAATACATCCCCAGGACGGGATACCCGCCCAAACTGGCTCTAAATCCGGGAATGAAATGAGGATCATATGTTCAATTTGTTGAGAAAATTTCGACCACTCGCCATTGCATCATTGCTAATCGGCATTACAGTATGGACCCAAGTTCCAATCACCGCTGACTCCGCAACCCCTGCCCCAACAGCGTCGGTCATTGCGCAGGACCCGAAGTATGTATTGGGATTTGGTGACTCTGGCGCAGGCGGCCTTATTTTCGCTGTAGATGCTTACCGGGACCTATTGTCATACCTTCTTAACATCGAATCCAAATATCATGTTCAATTTGTTTTCAACCACATTGGGGACACAAAAAACGCACCTTACGGTCAAAAAACACCTGCGGAAATCAGTCGACTAACAAAAGATTTTGTTGGCTATATGGTCAACGATGCGCAGTGTAATATCGCAGTGATTGCGTGTAATACGGCATCAACAGTTGTCGACGACAAAATGGAACAGTATTTCCAATCGACTTATGAAAACACGCCTGTCATGCCGATCATTATTAAGAGTGCCGAGACCCTTTATAAACGAGCAAAAGTCATCACAGGGCCCACCGGTGAAAAAGAAATTCACGTAGGCGTTTTAGCTACTCCGGCGACGGTTGCAAGTGGACAATACCAAAAAGCTCTCGAAAAAATTCACGCCGAGTCTGGCGCAAAAAAAGGGATCAAGATTTACACCTATTTTTACGGACCTAAAACATGGGTCTATAACATCGAACATGGCGCATCCAAAGAAGACAATTTAAAGGCCATCACCGGGGACCTCGATGAATTCCTCAAAACGCCTAACGCCGACAAAATTTCGGCAATGGGTCTATTTTGTACACACTTCCCCTTTTTCCAAAAAGAAATCTCAGCTTATCTTGAAGGACATAACGTAAAAAATGTTCGAATGGTGCCTCAAGGTCAAATCTTTGCAGGTAAAATCCAAGCTCAAATTGACAGAGACATCAAAGCCGGCAAAATCAAAAAACGAGATAAAGCGTTGAATATTAAAACCCTGCCGCACCCGCCGATCTATTCCAACATTTCTGGAGACAATCTCGAAGAAATTAAAGGCGTCCTTCAAAAAATCGCACCGAATATGATGGATGATGTAACCTTCTCTAAAGTGGTTATCAACCCAATCTAAAACTGAGTTTTACGCCCTGCGGTCACCTAGAACGCAGGGACCTCTCTCCCTACCCCAACCGTCATGACATATTTTTCAGCCTCCGTTCTTGCCAGCCTCCTCATCGGAATCACCCCCACCGCAATCGCCGCAACCCCCACATTGATGGATTGTTACCACGCAGCCATCCAACAAAGCGAATCCATTGGCAGTATGACGGAGTGGGTTATCCAGGCCAAAGAACAAGACCACCAAGCCAATACCACAATGGGCCCGACACTATCAGGCACGGCCAGCCTATTTACACAGGCGGCTGCAGGATCTGGAGAAGTTGGGTCGAGCATTTCACCGGCCACAACCCCACTAGTCAAAGTCACCATCGCGCAACCGTTATATAGGGGAAACCGAGAGAGTGCTGCCGCCAAGCAAGCCCAACTCACGGTCGAGACCCAAGAATTTCTCAAATTGCAAGAACTCTCTAACCTATATTCAGAAGTCGCTCAAAATTTTTACACAATCCAGAAAATTGAAGCGGAAATAGACGATATCGCCACAACAATCGGTTTATATCGTCAACGCCAAATCGAACTAAATCGCCGAGCCAAAATCGGTCAAACTCGAGCCAACGAGGTACTAGCAGTCGACGCAGCCATTGCCGCGTTAGGAGCCACCCAAATCCAATTGCAGTCGGATCTCGCAAGTGCACGGTCCACTTTCCACTTTCTAACCGGGTTCGATCCTGGCACCCAAATCGGCCACGCTTTTAACCAAGCCAAAGCCTTACTCCCAACACCTAACCCACTGGACACGTACCTGGCCCGCATCAGTATCCGCCCCGACATACGCGCTGCACAAAAATTCAAGGACGCGGCCGCACAATACGTACAAATTGCAAAAGGTACCACGCTGCCCTCTCTGGACTTATCAGGGAACTACTACTTTGTCCGGAATGGGGTCAATCAAAACGTCAATTGGGATGTAATCGTCAGTGGCACCACATCATTTTATAACGGCGATAGTCTTGCCTCTAAAATTAAAGAAGCGGAATCCAATGAGCGGGATTACAGTCTACGCCTCCAAAAAGCACAGCGCCTCGCGGAATCTGAAATTCGCACATTACATAGTCGACTCCTCCTTCGAATTGCCCAGTATCGCGCATTGGACCATGCCCGCCGTATCAGCGAAAAAAACTATAAGATCCAACTCCGCGATTCCCAATTGGGTCTCGTTTCCAACTTAGATGTAATGGACTCACTCGCCGTTTTTCACAAAAATACCCAAGCCGTTGATGACACCTATTTTGCAGTTTTAATGGATTACGAAAACTTAAACATTGCGGCCGCACTAGTGCCCCCCACGGAGAAATAATGTCGTTATCAGACCTTTCCATTAAAAACCCCGTTTTTGCCTGGATGTTAATGGCCGGACTCATTGTCTTTGGCGGCATTTCATTTATGAAAATGGGGATTAGCCAATTACCTGACGTCGATTTTCCAATCGTTGCAGTTACGATTCGACTGGATGGGGCAGCACCCGAAGTCATCGAAACCCAAATCATCGATATCGTCGAAAATGCCGTTATGGGAATCCAAGGTGTCAAAAGCATCTCATCGTCATCAGACAACGGTTCTGGCACGGTCCGCATCGAATTTGATCTCGATCGGGATATCGATCTTGCCGTCCAAGAAGTCCAAGCAAAGGTGGCGCAGATTCAACAGCGACTACCCCGAGATGTCTCCCCCCCCACCATTTCAAAGACAAATCCCGAAGACCAACCCATCATGTATTTGTCGTTGGAAAGTAAGAAATACCCGATCAAAACCCTCATGGCCTATGCCAACGATCACCTCATCAACCAATTTTCGATGGTTGCCGGCGTGGGCGAAGTAACACTTGGCGGGTACGTGGATCCCAATTTGCGGCTCTGGGCGTCTCCCGAAAAACTCAATTATTACCAACTCACTGTGTTCGACATCATCTCGACCATTACCAACGAACATTCCGACCTGCCAGCTGGCCAAGTCTTCACCCCCGACAATCGCAATATGCTGTACGTACGAACGGTGGGAGAGGCAGGATCGGTGGCTGAATTCGAACACATGCTCATCAACCAACGAGGTAGCCAGCCCAACTTCACCCCGATTCCCCTCAAAAATGTTGTGCGAATTGAAGACGGACTTGCCGATATTTACCGAATCAGTCGATCACAAGGCAACCCTGGAGTTGGCCTCGGAATCCGCAAACAACGAGGAACCAATGCAGTCGCAGTCGCAATCGCCGTAAGGGAAAAAATCAATACAATTCAGGCATCTCTCCCTGAAGGAATGTCACTAAAGGTTAATTTTGACAGCACCAAGTTCATCGAGGAATCCGTGCACGAATTGAATATTACCCTAGTGCTCGCCGCCATCTGTACGGCCGTCGTCTGTTGGATATTTTTAGGGTCATGGTCATCAACGCTTAATGTATTGATGTCCATCCCAACATCCGTAGTTGGAACATTCATCGTGCTTCATTTTGCCGGATTTACGCTCAATACCTTCACATTATTGGGACTCAGCTTATCCATAGGAATTGTGGTGGACGACGCAATAATGGTGCTCGAAAACATCATCCGCCACCAAGAAAAAGGTGAGGACAAAGTCACTGCCGCAAAAGTAGGCGCCAAAGAAATCACCTTTGCGGCGTTGGCCGCCACCATTTCAATTGTCGCGATCTTTTTACCTGTCGCCTTTATGGACGGCATCATCGGCAAGTTTTTCTTCCAATTCGGGGTAACGCTTTCGGTCGCGGTGCTATTGTCCCTAGTTGAGGCACTGACTTTAACCCCAATGCGCTGTGCCCAATTTGTACAGGTTACTGAGCGTCGTACCCGTATTGGCAAGGCCCTGGATCGCGCAATTGAAGCCCTCACGACACTCTATTCCCGAATCCTCGGCGCAACATTGCGATTCCCTAAAACCGTATTGGCGGTCGCCACGCTATTTTTTGGACTTAGTCTGATATCACTCCGATATCTGAAAGCCGAATTGCTCCCACCCCAAGATCAAAGCCGGTTCATTATTCGCCTTAAAACGCCTGTCGGGTCATCGCTTGCCTTTTCGAACGAAAAATTCAAACACGTCGAGAAATTTTTGTTGTCACGACCGGAAATTGATCGCATTGTCCTGCAAATCGGAGGAGGCTCTGCCGGAGATGCCAACAACGGGATGGTATTTGTAACACTGAAACCCAAGGGTAAACGGGGCATCGACCCCACGTTGGGGCACGAAGCGTCCCAACAAGAATTGATGGACATCTGTCGAGATCAACTCAAAACCATCCCAAAAGTCCGCGTATCCATTCAAGATTTATCCACCCGAATGTTCACTACCTCTCGGGGTTTCCAAGTTGAATTCACGGTCCAAGGTCCGGAATGGGAACCATTGGGTAAATATTCCCAACGTATTATGGACGAACTGAATGCGACCGGGATGGTGACCGACCTCGACAGTGATTACCAAGTCGGAATGCCAGAACTGCATATCGAACCCGATCGCGCAAAGGCTGCCGCGCGTGGGGTAAGCGTCAAATCCATTAGCGAAACCCTCAACGCAATGATCGGCGGCATCGTCGTCGGACACTATTCCAAGGGCGGACACCGCAACGATATTCGGCTCAAAATCGACAACCAACATAAGTCCCCGATAGCCGTTCTAAACAGTCTCTACATTCGAAATAACCGTGGAGAAATGGTCCGGCTTTCAGACGTGGTTCATATCGAAAAAAACAAGGCAATGGTCACCATCAACCGTAAAGACAGGGCACGTGCGGTGTCCGTTTACGCAAACGTTGCAGAAGGACAATCCCAACAAGTTGTACTGGCCAAGACCCAAGTGATCGCAAAACGCATTCTACCTCCCGAATACCAACTCAAATTGGGGGGGAGTTCCCAAACATTTACAGAATCCTTCCAAAGTCTGTTATTCGCGCTTGGCCTTGGATTAGTCGTTGCGTATATGGTGCTTGGATCTCAATTTAATAGTTTCAGAGATCCATTTACCGTCCTGATCGCCCTACCATTTAGCATTTCAGGCGCATTCATCGCACTATGGACCGCAGGCCAATCTCTGAATTTATTTAGTATGATCGGGCTCATCTTATTGATGGGAATTGTAAAGAAAAATGCCATTCTCTTAGTGGACTACACCAATCAAGTCCGCAGAGAACAAAATCTATCCATTATCGACGCCCTCAAAGTCGCATGTCCGGTGCGATTTCGCCCCATCATGATGACATCAGTCGCAACGGTCGCAGGTGCAATTCCGGCCGCATTCGCCACGGGACCCGGTGCCGAAACCCGAATCCCAATGGCAGTAGCCATTATCGGTGGGGTTGCGGTATCTACCCTTTTGACGCTGGTTGTTGTTCCAGCGGTGTATCGGTTATTGGCATCACCATCACGTTCCGCTTAGGGTCTTGAATGCCGACACCAAGAATATTACTGATAATCTGATAATTTTCGTGGGTTTTTGCCTGACTAACACACCATCCTGAGTCCAATCGATATGCCGTTCGCACACCAACTTCAGACCGAAACGCAGTGGACTGAACCACTTGCACATATAGCGCCTTAGGATCAACGTCGACGGGAATACAATCCTTCACATGGCCTAAACACCACAATCCATCCAAAATGGCCAAGGTATTTACCTCCTGTACGGAAATCGGATCCACGTCGCACAAGGACTTGATAATTACCGGATTACCCCCTGTAAACGCGGCAAACAAGAGATCTAATGTCCGCACTTTACCATCCCAACTCTGGTTAAATATTGCGTCATGCCCACCTTCCGCCGCCCCCAGGTAACACGCTTCCCGCCTAGCGGCGTCGTGGCCCATCCGGTCAATCGCCCAATTGCGTCCATGGCGAGCCGCATTCCGAATTAACGTCGTGGTAAAGTTAGGGAAACTGCGACAAATCAAATCCAAGGTTGATTCGTTCGTATGACTTGCAATCACATCGAGGCTCGACTCGGTTACAGTGTCCGGATACCGTTCGACAAGTAGTTGCACCCCATCATTCCATTTTGCAGTTGCGGCAAGTTCCATCGGTGAAGAAACCCCAACTTTACAAGACGTAGTACTGGCCCGTTTCTCAAGTTTGGTGCTGACGTGACTTAAAAAGTCGCGATTTTGGGATAAAACGGCGCATCCGAGCAAATAATCCGCATCTTCGACTACTGAATGGGCTAAAAACACATCAAACAACTGCGAATCACCGCGTTGTGCCGTCAATCCCAGAGGCGTGTCGCCGGCCAAATTTGGAGCATCCCCCCTCACCATAAACGACGTCGCCAGTCGGGCATCATCTACCGTACCAGACCGAGCAATCATATGGAGCACCGTTTCGTCGTTATCATTCAACAAGTCAAATTGTTTGATAATGCCGCGAGTATCTCGAACCCAGGTTAATAGGCCCCCCTCAGCAGCAGCGTGATATACCGTATCTCCTTTAGATCCCGTCATTAGTTGCGGCACCTGATCCAAGAACCACGCAGCCATTTCAAAATCTCCGTTTCGCAACGCAATATGATACGGATAATCGTCGTCTGATCCGGGTTGATGAACATGACCAGGCCAAATTTTTAGTGCCGCTTTAACAAATTCTTGATTACGGACCCGAGCCGCAAAATGAATCGGAGATTCATCTGCAAACGACAATGCCCCAGTACGAAATTGATCTAACAGGGTAGTCGAGACAAATCCAGCTTCAACGACCCTCTTCGCCATATCGAACGAAAGGTCAGTGCATGCATCTAAAACGAGTTGAGTAATGGGCCGGTTATCAGTTTCAAGCGCCGGCTCCAATAACGATTGAATACGTTCGGTTTCTAAAGAAGTTAGAACCCCTTTTAGCACCCGGGTTGCCCCATGAGCAATTGCACGGATCGCAACGTCAGCTGGGTCCTGTGGGAATATCTCGCCCCATCGCATGACAAATTTATCATCATCGGCCTTGAGTCCCTCGACGAAGGCAATCTCTAAAGAATCGCCAGTTGCGACCCGGCAAATCTCTTGTTCTAACAGCCCTCGGTGTCCTGACACCCACCACCTCAAAAAGGGTACGCCCTCCTTAGTCGTTGTCGAAACATCGAGGGACATTCCATTACATTCGAGCGCATCGATATAGTCCACAATTTTATGCGCTGACACAAAAAACACCGGCTTTTCAATTGCATCATGCGACGGTCGATTATTGTCCAAATTGGATTTCAAAATAGTGGCGGTTATTGTTAATTCGCCCTTGCTAGCGGCATAACTTGCGGGGCACTTCCCTTTAGAAACCATCCACGCCACCGAATGGCTACAACATGCCCCAAGAATATCCGCAGACCAATCCGAATGATCGATTTCCATCATAATCAACCCAGTCACATACCGACTCGCAGCGGGAAGCATGGTAATCACCGGAACCAAGTCAGAAATGGCGGGTAAATTACGGTCTCGAATCGCCTTAGTGCACATCATGTCCACAATATCGTCACATCGAGACGATGCCTTCAACACCGACGACAAAAATGCCGAATCGGACCGAACTCCAGGATCATATAAAACGGTAGCAATCGATCGAACCGAGAACAAATGCGTCACTTCTGAAACCGCAACAAATACATCCGCGCGCCGTGGTTCCGCGTTCGCGACATCCGACAGAACCGTTGTATCAGAATGAGTTGGCCCACCCGAAATGGTCGCAACGGTCCTACGAACGTCTGTCATAGACAACTTCATATCAAGCTGTTGCGCAACCACCTCGGCCAGTGGCAATCCATGAACTTGTCGGGTCAATTCTGCAATTTGATCCATCATCGCAATATATCTATAGTTCAACACACTAAATAACTCCTTATTCGATACCTAATTTTTATTAACCAGTTCTAAGGCCAATCGACGATGGAATATAGTCACGATTAAAATACACCGACGTGGCGCCCAATTCGCGCACTAATTTCGGAATTTCATTGGTCGGGTTCCCATACTGTATCCAAAGTCCCCACCCCGCTTGACTATTTACCAAGCGAACCGGCGCTAAAATTAGCTCATCAAAAACAAATACAATATGGGTAATATCCGAATTCTGGACACAGGCCAAAAACGCCGCATGGTCATGCAGCCGTATATCACGCCGAATCCAACATAAGCCTACTTGTTTCAGGTCACACCCCCTTAAGGTCGGCCCCCCGAATACTCGCCTATTTCACCGTCGACAACCACCCGTATCCAAATAATCCATACAACACCCTAGCCCCCACGTTGGCATCCCAATCACCGTCCCCCGGGCTCACCTCTACCAAATCAAATCCGATAATTGTTCGTCCAGACGCAACCAGTTGTTTGAATAAAAATTGAACCTCTTCCCATTGCAACCCGCCCATAACAGGCGTTCCAGTATTCGGACACAACGAGGGATGCAATCCATCGATGTCAAAACTAATATACACATACTGGGGCAACCGCTCGACAATTGCATCGCACTGGGATTTCCAAGTCAGCCCCGAAAACGCGGCTTCTTTAATGGCTTGATCCATTACCACATGGACCCTGGGATCAGCAGCCGCAACTGCCATTTCAGCTTCGCAACAATCACGAATCCCAACTTGAACCAATGACGTCACTTGGGGAATCTTAAGCGCGTTAAACATAATAGATGCGTGAGAATAGCGAAATCCTTCATACGAGTCGCGGAGATCCATATGGGCATCAATTTGCAAAATTCCAAATCCAGGATATTGCCCCGCATACGCCCGTAGAGCACCCAATGACACGCTGTGGTCACCACCCAATAATCCGACGCGCTTACCCTGAATTATCCAATTGGCAACCTCGGACTCGACTTCGTGATGCAATCGTTCACACGCGCGATTGATATCATCCAAGGCAGCTACCAGTTCAGGGTCATCTGCAAGCCTAAGGCCTTCCGCCTGCGCATCAATAATCTGCTTGGCCTTTGTTTTGAGTCGATCACTTTCGACATGCCAAGCGGTCTCAGTCGGGCTCAAGGCAATCCCTGACTTCCAGGCAGAGCCAAAATCAGGATGGAACAAATCCACCTGTGCCGAGGCTTCAAAAATCGCATCAGGGCCGTTCGCCGTCCCATCTCCGTAACTGGTAGTTACTTCCCAAGGCACAGCCACAATCACAGTTTGAGCAGACTGGGCATCAAATGGGAGACCAAATATCCCATTTCCCAATTGCCCAACCGCATTAGGGTCAAAATTCGAAAAAGATAGGGTAGTTGTCATAATGGGCAGGGATTGTACACATCTCAATCCAATTCAACAATCGGCCCAAAAAATGGTAGACTTCGGGAACTATGAAACCGATTCACAGTGTCAAAACCTTTTTACTCGTTGCGGTTGTGTTAATTGCCACCCTAGCCGGATGTGGGAAAGTCACCCAAACCTCCAGCAAAACCTCAACAGACTCTACATTCGACCTTAAATTCACCGTTGCAACCGTCGCAACCGCCGATCCCATCTACAAAACAGCCAGTTACAATTACTTTCCCGCGATGGAATCTCCCGTCCACACCGTCGTGTACGGAATCGGAAAAAGCGGTAAAAATCAGGAATTATCTTGGGGGAAAGCCCTCTTGGCTCTCAAGCCCAGCGGCCCCACCAGCCCCACATTATCGGCAAAAGTAACCGCATTTCGAAAAGGTGACATTGAATTAGAAACCGCCGATTATTCATGGGCCAAGCTCAATTTTGATCCCAACACGAAACAGTGGGCTGCCGATGTCCGCAAATTAAAGCTGGGGTACCCAATGTACCTGATTGCGTTTTATACCCCGAAAGGCAAAGCGTATCTATCCATCATCGACAACAAACGGGTCTCGGGAAACGGAATTTTATCGCTTGCCCCACTAACTGCTTATGACACGTTCATTGCAACACTTATTCTCGAAGACCTACAAGACCAAAAGGGAGTCATAGAAGCCACTGTATCGCCCGGAGAACTCAAAGCATTCTTCACAACTGATTTTTTCGACTTACTTAACTATCGGCTTCCCCTAAGTACAGCGACCAAGTTCAACCCTGAAAATCCCTCGTTTGTGTATGCCAGAGAACTCGAAAAGCGTCTCCTCGCCCTTTATGGATTGTGGCAAGAAAACGAAATGGAAGAAGGGGTGTCCTTGCTCGAGAAATACCGAAAAGACAATCCGAACTGGCTATCGCCCAAAGCTGAACTGTGGTGGATTTCTCGTTTTAAAGAGTTAAAGTAAAAACCCGAAAAATGACCCCGTCCGCCCTTACTCAGAATCGATGGTTAGCCCTTATTATTTTATGTCTAGGCGACTTGATGATCGTGCTCGACACAACGATTATTAACGTCGCGTTGCCCTCAATCCGAACCAGCCTTGGTTTCAGCGAAACCGCATTGGTGTGGGTGGTCAACGCTTACATGCTCACCTTTGGGGGCTGTTTATTATTAGGCGGTAGATTGGGGGATCTATTTGGACATCGACGTCTCTTCTTAATCGGACTCGCCCTCTTCACGGGTGCCTCTTTATTGTGTGGGCTGGCCCACAGTCAAACCATCCTCGTTGCGGCACGTGCTTTGCAGGGCATAGGGGGCGCAGTTGTGTCCGCAGTCGCGCTGTCATTAATCATGATGTTATTTACCGAAGCCACCGAACGTACCAAAGCGTTGGGGGTGTTTGGGTTTGTTGCGGCAGGGGGTGGATCAGTCGGCGTCTTTCTTGGGGGATTATTAACCCATTATTTCAATTGGAATTGGATCTTTTTGGTCAACATCCCGATCGGCATTATCGTTATTGCATTAAGCATTTTATATCTACCCAAGGACAGGCCAACTTTACAAACCCAGTCGCTCGATGTCATGGGAGCCACCACAATTACCTCATCCTTGATGCTCGCGGTATATGCCATCGTAAATGGCAACGCTAGTGGCTGGACATCCGCTCAAACCCTCAGTTTATTTTCAATTGCGATCGCCCTTTTTGCACTATTTATTGCCATTGAATCCAAGGTCAAATCTCCGTTAATGCCACTGAGCCTATTTCGGATACGAAATATCACCGTATCCAATATCATTGCGGTAGTATGGGCCGCCGCGATCTTTGCATGGTTCTTTATCGTGGCACTCTACTTGCAATTTATCTTAGGCTTAAATCCGTTATACGTCGGATTAGCGTTCTTGCCCGCCAACATCATCATGGCATTATTCTCGTTGGGAATTTCGGCCAAAGTGGTTATGAAATGGGGTATCAAACCGACGTTGACAGTTGGACTATTGCTCGCCGCGTTGTCACTCGGCCTATTGGCCCGCAGCCCGGTTAACGGGCAATTCATGGTACACGTTCTCCCAAGCATGTGCTTGTTGGGGCTCGGCGGTGGATTAGCCTTCAACCCGATGTTATTAGCCGCCATGAACGACGCGGCTCCCGAAGATGCAGGGGTGGCGTCCGGACTCGTCAACACCGCTTTCATGATGGGTGGTGCTGTGGGGCTCGCAATACTAGCTAGCTTAGCAAGCGCCCAAACCACCCGATTATTAATGGCCGGGGCAACTGAAACCGTGGCGCTCAACAGTGGCTACCACGTTGCATTTTTAGCCGGCGCAATATTCGCCGCGATCGGGGCTGGAGTTGCTTGGAAATTTTTAAAAATCACGAAGCCGGTTGACCCGTCAGCTGCACATACCCACTAGGCCACGCATCAATGGTGTCGACACCGCAACCTACTAACGACAGCTTCAGCCGAAGAATCAATGCAACCAACACACCCAAACGGCGCAATTCCAAGTGCGCCGACCCATCGCAAAACGGACACTCTGCACACCACCGATTAAAATGGAGTGAGTTGCCGTTTAGACCGACCCGTGGACTATCGTGGAGCGGAGCAAGTGCAGAGCGGTATAGTCGAGGGGAGGTATAAGCGGCAAATCGCCCATTTTAACTCGGTGGTCAGTACGCAAGAAGGGCGTCGTTAACGGCATCCATAATGCCATGGACATCCAAGATTGGTCCGCAAACAATTCCGGACGCCCCCGACAAAATTGCGTCTCCCATTTGCTTGGGAGTAGCATCCGACAACACCGCGACAACGGGCAAGCCAAATTCCTTACGAACCCGAGAAATCACTTGGCCAAAGCGCCCACCTCCGACCGAATCTTCCAAGATAACCAATCCCACCGTTTCGGACGCTTGGCGCAGTGTATTCCATAGCGTGGACCGAGTCGGTACATGCTGAATCACATTCGGTGTCAAAATTTCTTGAATCGCCATCGCAATGGCTTTATGGGCAGACCCAACCAAGACCTTATTACGCAAAACAAATTCCATGTAATCCCCCTTTTAAAACTTATGAAATACCAAAATACAACAAAATATAATTCTATAGTACTATATTTTTACAGAAAGTAAAGTGTGATATTTTCAAACCTCCACAAAATTACAACGTCACATCATTCCAGTATCGACACCTAAGGGAACCATTGAATCTTGCAGAGACCATTCAATATCAATTATCGCGGCAAAAACTGACGCTATACCGGCTCGCGCAGGTCACCGGCATTTCGTATGGGTATTTGGATCGGATCGAAAAGGGACTCAAGAAAAATCCCTCGTATGAAATTTTAAAAAAGATCGCAGTGGCCTTTGGTTTAGATGTTAAAGAATTGTTAGCCGCGGCAGGCTACGAACCGGAAGCCAATGACAAGAACCGTCCCCCCGGAATTGAGATTCCGTTAATTGCCATATCAGAATTCCTGGTAGAGGGAGCTCCCAAAGTCCCCTACCCCAAAGAATCTACACTAATCATGAGCAACGTTCCGCAGGGCACAATCGGGCTGGTGGTGGATCAGCCTCTCCCTGAATTTAATCAAGGCGATATTCTATTGATTGATCGCAACGGGCTTGCCAAACACGACGCCACATTGGTCATTCGAGATACCAACCACATTGCCGTCGGACGAATTTTAAAAACACGGGTTGGGACCATTTGGACCCCGTTCGGAAGCCATCAGGCCACCGATGTCACCAAACAATGGGTGGCCCAGCATCGATTGGGAACGGTCGTGGGGATGTTTCGGCGGTATTAGCTCAGAGCACAAAGTAATTGTTTTGCTCGTAAAAGCGTTCTTATACTGACGGGTCAATTCCACCAAATACTTACGGGCGGCCTCGAAGCCGAGCAGATTGATGACAAAATTCGATAAGCGAAGAAAGGCGTTCATTTTGGAGCGACATCAGGTGCTATCTCCAGTCTGGCGAGAAATTTTTTATATGCGGAGCTCTGTAAAAACCGCTGAAATCGTTGAAAATACAACCACCACACTCCCACGACGCAATACCCGCTTGTAAGCGCAACAAACCAGCCGTCAATCGTCGTCGAAACCCACCATCGATACGACAAGACAATTGCGCCATACCCCAGCAAAAACAACACGACCGTTACAATATAGGCTCCCGCCTTATTGATCACGACTTTAATGTTCATTAATTCGTGTTTGGTAATGGCGTAGGAGACAACTGTCGAATACAACACTTCAAACGTGTAATAGGTTAAATATGACAAATCTGGCTTAATCATGACGGCCACACAAGCAAACAACGCCCCAACCAACCCGAGTCCAAAGCCAAAAAACACATATAAAATTCGCTGTTGCCCTTTTAAATCTGACGATCGTCGATATTCTGAACGGAGCACTGACAATGAATATATAAATCCTCCGATTCCCGTCAGATCGGTCGGTTAAACGCAGGTCCCTTCAATCCAACTGCGTGGAATCACCGGGCACATAAACCGAAATACCGGTTGAAGGTGGCACCTTTTATGCGTAGTATCCTGGAACCTTATGGTGCGCCGACTGATTGCTACCTCAACCCACCACGCTGTAAACCTACCCTCCGACGAAGGTAGCCATCGAAAGTCTTGGCTAAGCTACCTGTACGAAAGCCCAACCGACCGCGCAAACCGGCTCAACGTCAAGGCCAACGAACTCGTCCAGGTTGACCAAATCAAGACTGCTTTCAAGTGCACAGGCACCGATGCTGCAACACTATTTCACGCAATGAACGACCACGGCCTAGTTGCAGACGGCGGGCTCCCCCACTTGGTTCGTTACTTTAATTCCCATGCCGAAATCCCAACTCCCCTCGACGCCATTCCGGCATACTGTCAGTTTAGAAAATCCCTCGTCCCGGTCACCAAAGACTGGCTCAACATTCACCTTTTTAACGCACCCCACCTTCAAATTCTGATGCCCCATTTGGCAGATCAGCTGGAACCCCTCATTCTGTCGACATCACCCCCACTGTCACAAAACGACCTCGTCCCATTTTTGAAAACGCACTCCGAAACAATCCGCCAATCCATTCTCAAAACCCCCTTCATTTCAAGAGATACAGCCGACTGGGTCGTCAGCCACATCATCCAAATCGCGCGGGAATGTACCCCAAACTGGACACTCATCCAGGGCTTTCAACGTCTGGACGACGGCCTCTCCGCACAGTCTAATACGCTGACCCACCGAGCCCGATCAGCTTGGGCAAGAATCGACTCACAAATCACCAACCTGGCAGCTGAACGAATGCTAACGCAACTGGAAGCCCAATATTGCCTCTTAGGACTCCAAACCGATCTGTTTTATTACGACACATTCATTCGCAACCAACTGGAACCCATCAAGCTCGCCGAATTAAATCCAGACCCATCTCTATCGGTATTTATCACCCACTGGTTTTCCGTTCGAGACAAATTCAGAGGACCACAATCCACCCTGTCCACCACGCTCATACTCGACACCCAAATCGATGACAACATGGTCCGACAATTCCAACAACGTTTGGCCCAATATACTAAAGTGGGGCTACGGCCAATCGATTTCCGTTGCGCCGAAATGTATTTGTACGCGCAATTTGATACCACCACACATCCCAAAACCGCTCCCTCTCAACTTCAAATTGACACCGCGATTGAACGCGCCTTTCTCAATCGGTATCCGCGCATTCCGGCACTCCTTCCCATCTGGCGGCAACACGATCCATCACGATCCATTCGGGCGTTATCCGAACTCTATACCGAACTGGTTGCGCTTAACCTCATGAGTCCGCTCCCCCACCCCCATCGGACTGACACCACGCCCCGCATCTTCTCTCCATCCCCATCAGACACCTCCCAACGGGACACACCAAATTTCGATATCAAATTTATCCTACCCCCCTACCTCGGCGCCGCACCACAACCGTTAACTTTCGTCTTTGCATTGCAACCCGGACAACAACCCGCCTCACCCTCGATCTCCATGAAATCAGATCCATTGCCCCATCATGCCGCCCATTCAACGAGCCTCTCACGTCAAACTTGGAATGACTTAGACCAATTCCAATTGATCTTAGATCTTCAAAACCGGCACTACACACTACCCGATATCCGACGCCTTCTCGTTGAATTCCCAACGGTTACACCGCATCGAGACGACCAAGCCCGACTCGAATCGCTTTATCAAACCCTCTACGCATCTACCTCGACCCCATGGCCTGTGTCTCGCATTATCGAAATCGCCCCAGTTTTTAATGACCTTCACATCATCGCAACACTCCCAGAGAACACCCTAATCGCAGAATTTATCAAACTGGGGCCAACTCGATCCCCTTTCGAAACTCAGATTGATGCCATCTGTAAATCACATCCTGAGGGTGCCCACAGGGCCATTAAATTCGTCGCTTACTACCGTCGCTTCTCTCATTTGGGCAACCTGTCCATTCCAGCAATCACCGAGCAAATCCACCATTACGTGCAACTGCGTTTTTCGCTTCACAACATCGTTCAATGCGAACAAAAAATTCTATTCGCTCAACACGACCAAATTCCCGCCATTACGCGTGGCGTTTTTTTCCGAAGTGTCTCTCAAGACTTATCGTCGGCCATGGAAACCCAGTACCTCTCACTTGCACGATCCGATTACAACTCCCGCGGTTGTCGCCCACTGGAATACCAAGCCGCAGAAATCATCCTGGGTGACCATCGGTCAGAGTGGTATCGCACCAACGGCATTTCACCCCTTGTCCGCGACATTCTCGAAATGATCGTACAGCACGACGCCAACAGCCCCCTTGCGTTCAGCGACACTGAACTCCTCCGCGACACCAACACCTTACAAACCATTATCCAGACCAACGACACCCAGTGGCGAGTCGCGCTACGTAATCTTTCTGTCCCTAACAGTGATATTGATACCGCGGTCAGTTACATCAGGCCCCACTTTACCGCAGAGGTCTACCGCGATGCCTACCACCCCACCGGGGCGACTCGCACCTTCCTATTCCCCAACGCTGAACGATATCAGTCACTCACTCGCGAGAAGACAGCCCCTTCACTCGGGGGCTCCGCGATTATATCGACAATCAGATCACCACTCATCGCGGCACACTTCACGAACTCGGTTTCCATCCCGACGACGCCGACACGCTACTTCGCTGCATAGACTCTATCGCCATCACCACCCCCTTTTTAAGGGCCAATGCGCATCGACTACTGGACGACCATTTAGATGCATTTCGTCAGGCACAACACCGGATGACCACATGCAAAATTCCCCCTCACGATGGCCCCTCCCTGTTGTATGACACCCCATTCTCCGAATTCCCGATTCAGGAAAACGAATCCAAAACCGCCCATACCGCGCGATTTAAAACCCAGTTGCTTCTCGATTTGGTAGGCAACATCCGGATTATCGAATACGACAAACTGAAGCTATCCTCCGACGAAATCCACGCGCTCGAACAAATCGAGGTCCCCATCGACTATCTACCTCCTATCGATCCAACGCCATTGCAGACGTTATCGGTTCATCAGCTGCGGGCAATGGCCCAGTTAGTATGCGCCACCGCCGACTCCGGCCAACGACACTCGACTCGCTCCACCCTTCGTCCCTACAGCGATATCTTAACCCCCATCACTACTGATCAACTGGACGCCGCCATTCAACGCGGAATACGTCACAAAGACTGGGCACTAGACATTCGCCAACACGACATCGACGTCAAAAAATTCGAAGATGCCGGCCTCGACCAGGATGACGCCCTTTTGGCGTATGAAATGTATACGAATGAACCTCAGGCCTTCTCACATGGGGTACATGTATCCAACGGATACCAGTCAGAGGCATCGTTTCAGCTCGTTTTAGAAAAGGTTAAATTGTCGAGATTTAGGCCCAAACTGAGACAGGAACTTACAGCCTGCTATTTTGCCGACCGTGATCGGTTCAACGAATACAAAAAGGCCGGAATATGGTGGGAAGGCAAGTATGACATCGATTTATTTTATGGCGACTTGAGCACCCGAGATCCCGACGGACAATGGAACATTCAGAAGGTCATCACTCGATTCCACGACACCTATCACCGTTATAAATACTATCAAAGCAACGGCGTCAAAATTATAATGTTGCCGTACGTCGACACATTCTGGAAACCGGGGGTGGATCCAAAGACCGCGCTCGGGTCATATTATTATGAGATCGGGAAGTATGAGAGTGAACGACAAGAACAGAAACGGCAAGCGCTACTCGCTATCAAACCACTGGCGCCCGAGCCGATGACTCGAGAAGAGTCGTACCAACTCGCCAAGGATTGTGGCTACAACGTAAAATGGGATTCAAGCACCAATGACTATACGTACGTTGGAGACGAACCGATCCAAACTATATTCGCGCCAGAAAACACGGTCGACTATAAACCAGACCCGTATAATTATCGTTATGCTGAACGCCAACCCGATTTAACTCTGGGAATATCCGACTACTACCGCGAAAAAGAGGCGCGCATACATCGAGAAATCGGTCAAAATGGGGGATACATGGTCTACTATTAGCCCCCCTCCCGATCTGGGAGGGGGCCCATATCCCCACTAAACCAATTGAAGCAAAACAACCCCATCTTCTTGTGACCGGGGAACCCCCAGCAACCGTTCGGCCTCGTTCTTGCCGGATTTTCCCAGCGAAACCGCACTCAAGTGTTTCGACACGTTTCCAACACCGCCCAATGCCGCCAAGGTAGTTTCTGGCATCAAAGCCAACACCTCCCCAGCCGACGTCGACAAGTCTGTCCGGATCAAATCTTGATCTGTCGGATAGGCATATTTGCCGTCAGGACCTTCACCCATATAGGTCGGCTTTCCGGCATGAATTTGCCGCCCCCCACGAATAAGCCTCGCATTACCCAGACTCAGCGCTGTCACGGGACGTCCACCAAACACACCTGTTTTATCTGCAAAATCGATTGCTGTCGCCGTCAATTTCTCACCTTTTTTAGGGTCCATGGTCGCAACATAGGAGACAAACATGCGCCGCAAATCATGGATATCTTTGCCAAAAACACGACCATGCCCAGCAAATTGCGGGAGATTATAGAGGTGTTGGGAACTCAACGCCGTCGCCATCGCCGGGGCATAATTCGATGCGGTCTGTATCATGTATACCGACCCCGAACGGAGCCCCGCATAAAAATTGCCCCCTCCCGATGCGTGGATCATCAACGTTTGCCCACCCCATGGCATCGATTGGATCGTCGTGTGATCCATCGAAACAGGGGGCAAGTCCCAGGGCGACTGATACATCATTGACCCTTTAACCGCAGACCCTGCGATTCCGTCGAAGCGACTGTTGGATACATTAAAGCCATCGACATCGCGCGCCGCCACAAATCGGCCAAATTTAACCGCGATCCCACCCGGAGCCACCGGTGTCGTCCATACCTTGGGCAACATGTCCCCGGGACGAGGTCCCTGGCGAAACGACTGCAATTCGGTAGGAACATACGGCAATGCAGGGACCTCCGGCCGTTTAATTCGATAAAAAATCGCCCCAGACAGTTGCTCTAAAGTTGATCCCGGCAGGGCGTAGGTCCGCACCACAACCGCAAATTGATGATCATCCACAACGCCTCTCTCTCTCGCCTCGGTTAATATCCGATGTGCAATTTGATCAGTGGGATACGCCCGATGTCGATCCGCGATTTCAAAAAGGTCATCATTCGACAACTGGCGCGAAATGGCAGGGGACACCACAATTACAAATCGATTACTGGCCATCAAATAGTCCGACCGAAGTTTGCTATTAAACGCCATCAATCTATCCTGGAAACCGGCCGCGCGCCCCGGCATCATCTGACGGTTAGCTGCCCCGCCGATCTGATCTGCGACCGCAGACCCTCTCGGGGTATACTGGTCTTCGGGACGTCCAATGATTTTTGCTTCTATCCCGCCCACGGTACTGACCGCAAGCGCGTGATACCCACGGGTGTCATTCGCTTGAATGGCCTGCATCCGTGCCTCCACCTGAGCAACCCCGGCCGACATCGTCGAAAAACCGGCGGCATATTTTTGGGTCATTGCATTGGCCGCCGCGGTATCCGCAGCGCGCAATCGTTGGATAACTTCCCCAGATGCATCGCTATTGTTAATCGTGATAACCATAGCATTGGCCCCAATTGTGCCCAAATCCTTAAACGCCCTCACAGCACCGTTTGTTTCCTCACAGGCGGTCGCCAAATGACTTTGATCGGTATAGGTTTTCTCCGATGCCACCTTCAATAAGTAGTCAGCCACGGGGTTTAAGGAATCCTTAGACCGAGTCCCCAAACTTTGGACCACGACGACCGATGCCGTGCCACTCGTTGAAGCGGGTAACATCCGAATATGGCCATCTCCGGGTTTCGAGTCAACGGCGTAGCCGATATTGGGCCCAGACATAAGCTCCACGAGCCCTGTCGGAGTTACATAGAGCTGTGAATTAAACGCCGGTGGATTATTAAGCTGTACACCCATATCGGTTACGTATCCACCCCGCTGATGGCGAAATTCGGCCTCCGCAATCACATCACGGTGTGCGGACATCACAGTCTTTGCATGCGAGACAAGGGCATCCGTGATAGGGGCAGGAAGGAAAGAATCGCCATCGGTAGTAATTTTCGAAAGCATTTCATTATAAAAAAGAGAGGTGAGCTTGCGTCCTGGGCCACCTAAGCGCAACAACAAACACCAGCTATTCAATGGTCCCTGAGGGCCTTTTTTATACTCACCAGGCAACCTAAGATCGGGGTCATTTACATAAAAACGTGGGGGTACTGTCGGGAACGTGTGATCGCCCGTCATCGAAGAAGAATGATGGATTAATTTTGAAAAAGCAGTCTGTATTGATTGAGTTTCTTCCCGCAGGATAGTAGAGAAGTTAGCAATCGAGTGGGTGTTAAAATAGCCGGCCATCACCATCAGAATGGGAGAAATGTGCAGTTCCCAGGCATGCGCTTCGTCCACCGGGCCACGATCCGACGGTAGAGGGGCCATTTCCATAATCTTGGCAGTAGCCTTAAGCCCCGCAGTCATCGACGCCATTTCCGGAGACTCCCACGGATGCGCCTCGCTTTGTACAACAAATTTCGTAAAGCGGGCCTGATCGATCATCGAATAAATATCCCTCCCGGTATCGTTTCCGTACCCGGACTCGAGCGCCCGCTGTGCGTATGCTGCAACGTCCGCCAAAGTCCCCCACTCCGTATTGGGTTCACAGATATCAGCCATCGACTCCACATGCCGAGCCGCCGCAACCGCCGCCTGAGCGGGGTCATCCGGCAATCGAATACCATTGCGTTGCGCGTAGGCAATGACTTCCCGTTCCGCCGTTTCCAAGTCCTGATCAGTCACCCAAATCGGCCGCATAGACGACACTGGTGCCAGAGGCAACAACCCCTGTTGACCGCCCTTACCATCATCGAATGGCGCGACCTGATCCTTCCGGGCATTCGATTTCCCCACCGCTGCAACATGTTTAAACATTATTCGTCCCCTCATCTCAAATTCACTGATTCGCTCGTAATATAGAATGACCACATTAAAAACATCTGACAAGCAAAGTAAAGACCCCAAAGGGGCCGATCTCTACCTAGCGAAATTTTACCATCTCACTTTAGACTTGAATTCGGCAAGTACTATATTTATTGTATGTAAAAAAATATAACCATAAAATCAAATTCACGATTCAAAAATCGGGGGGGGTATTCGTCATGAATTTAATACTTAACAAACAGATCGCCTTGCCAAATCAAATACCGACATTGGCATCCCAGCTTCAGCGCCTGACACCACTAACAGCAGCATCTATCAAAGTGGTTTACGAACACTACAAAGCAAGCAACCACCGAACACCTAATTTCAAATACCGGTTCATTAGTAATATGTGCGATTACATCCTGGACGGCCAAAATAACTTTGTAAGCGGCCAAGTCCGCACAGAGATCTTCCATCTATTTGACGGAAACGGTCAAAAAGTCGGTTCAAGGTGCATCCGACACAAATATCGGCATGGAAAAAGCAGGCGATGGGTCAGGTTATCGACGGATTTTCGTCTGTAAAACCGGGACTGAAACGGCAAGATGACGATAGTACGGTCGAAGGTCTGTACGCCAAAATTGGGCGACTGGAGATCGAAAACGATTTTTTAAAAAAAGTACTGTCGGACAGTTTAGTCTACCGGAGCGGCGAAGCAAGATCATGCCGAGTTGGGGTAAAATGAGCGTGCGATGGCAGTGCCGAGCGCTCAAATTGTGCCGTGGGAGCTGGTATTACCGTCCCAAACCGATGAATGAGCAAAACTTGGTATTGATGGACTTAATTGACCGACAATATTTGGATACCCCGTTTTATGGGCGTCCGAAAATGGCTGAATATTTGAGGCGGCTGGGCCATTTGATTAATCCAAAACGCGTGGGTCGGCTGATGCGGTTAATGGGGATTCGCGGGATTAAGGCCCGGCTCAATACCAGTAAGCCGAACCCCAAACATCCCATCTACCCATATTTACTTCGTGGGCTCGACATTATCAGGCCAAACCAGGTTTGGGCGGCCGATATCACGTATGTGCGACTCAAACGAGGATTCATGTATTTGGTAGCCATCATTGACATCTACAGCCGAAAAATAGTGTCGTGGCAGCTGAGCAATACCATTGATACGGAATTTTGTGTTGAGTCGCT